>Ga0207674_10000463_pt1 | contig 53204 bp, 50 predicted proteins | sample KBSCornC72_FD_184303 | JGI IMG/M metagenome (GOLD analysis project Ga0207674, IMG submission 184303) | Corn rhizosphere microbial communities from Kellogg Biological Station, Michigan, USA - KBS Corn C7-2 (SPAdes) (version 2) | ecosystem: Host-associated > Plants > Roots > Rhizosphere > Soil ... | reverse complement strand
ATCGACGCCGTCCTGTAGTCGGACAGCATCAACAACGATGTTCCGAACGTCTGGTTGAATCCGCGGGCGACCACCTGTCTTCCCTGGATGCCCTGCTGTGCGACGTCGACCCCCGGAACGTTCACGACGTAGTCGAGGGCCGTGACAGCGCTCCGCTCTTTTACCGCTTGCTCATCCACGACGTCGATCGCTACCGGCGCGTCGAGCGCCTTGTCGGCGTGACGGTTCGCCGTCACCACGGTGTGCTCGAGCTGGACGGCCACCGGCGTCAGCTCGGCGTCGACGCTGATCGCGGCGTTGCCTTCGCTCACTGCCACTTCGGGCACGCGTCGCTCCGCGTACCCGATCAAACGAAAGGCGAACGTGTACCGGCCCGGCGCCAGGCGCAGTCGGTACCGTCCAGACGCGTCGGAGACGGTTTGGGCTTGCGAATGCTCACCGACGCGGGCTTCAACGACTGCGCCGGCGAGTGGCTGATTGTTCGTTCGAATCGTGCCGGAGACGGCGACCTGTTGCGCGCTCACGGATTGGAGCGGCAGAAGTACTGCGGCAAAGAGTCCCAGCGCTGCGTTGCGCATGAGCTCGCTTGGCTGAAGGTGCCCTAACTATACCGATGTTCTCTTGTGATAGCCAATTATCGGCTGAGGCGCGGCGCACATTATCCGAGAGTCAGTCCGCGGTTCCCTCCACTGGCACTAGGCTCTCCGGCGCGCCGGCACGCGTGAGCGGCGCCGGCGCGATACTCGAGACGGCGCGCCACCAAGGATCCACGCCGGTCCACTGTGTCGGTTCAACAGGAGCACCCAGCTTCGGCATGAGGAGTGGAACGCCTGCCCGCGCGCCGAGTGTGGCGACCGTTTCCGCGGGTTCGCTCCAGGGATGGATCGCGAGGTTGAACGTCCCCCAGTGAATCGGCAAAAAAACGCCACTCGCCAGAAGGCCGTACGCGCTCAATGCGTTGGCGGGCCCCATGTGAATGTCGCCCCACGCCGGATGGTACGCCCCGATCTCGAGAGCGACGAGGTCGAAGGGGCCAAGTCGGCGGCCGATCTCCGCGAACTCGGGCGTGAGACCGCTGTCGGCGCCGAAGAACACGGAATGTTTTGGTCCGCGGAGATGGAAGGACGACCAAAGCGTCGTGTTCCGATCCTTGATGCCTCGCCCCGAAAAATGCTGCGCCGGCGACGCGGTCACCGTGACGCCCTTCACGTCCGCCGTCTCCCACCAGTCGAGCTCCGTGATGCGCTTCGCGGGAATTCCCCAGCGCTCGAGCCGCTCGCCCACACCGAGCGATGTGATGATCGGCGTTTCGGCGCGCGCCTTGGCGAGCGTAAGAACCGTCGAGCGATCGAGGTGATCGTAGTGATCGTGCGACAGGATGATGGCGTCGAGCGGCGGCAGCGCCTCGAGTGGGGCCGGCGGCGGGTGAAAGCGCTTCGGACCAGCGAATCGCACGGGCGAGACGCGATTGCTCCACACGGGGTCCGTCAGAATGCGTACACCGTCGATCTCGATGACGAGCGTCGAGTGCCCGAGCCAGGTGACGCGGAGGCCGGACGACGGACGCGTACCCCACGACGAGGTCGGGTCCACGAGCGGAAGCGGCGTCGATGGAATTCGGTTCTCGTCCGGACAAAGGAAGTCGCGCATCGTCGGACGCTCGACGCCCGGTTTCAGTCCGGTGGAAACCGCGTGCGTGTTTCGAAACGTTCGCCCATCGAACCGCGGTGATGCCAGAATCCGCTCGCGGCGGTGGCTGCTCGTTTTGTCTTGGCGTGACGGCATATCTACAAGATGCTTACGGGGGGAATCCGTCGGCATAGCTTTGGCGCATGCCGACCGGATCGCCGCGCCCGAGACTGACACCGGAGCTCATTGGTCTCACGGCGCTCTCGCTGCTCACCCACTTCTGGAATCTCTTCTCGCCCGCCGCCGTCGTGTTCGACGAAGCGTACTACGAGAAGTTCGCCGGCGCGTACTTCACGCACGCCTTCTACTTCGACGTCCATCCGCCACTCGGCGATTTGATGTACGCCGCACTCGCCCGGTGCCTGCACATCGCGCCGGCGATTCTCACCGCACCGTCTCCCGCGCCCGCGTTACGGCTGCTGCCGGCGACCTTCGGCGCGTTGACCATTCCGCTCGTCTACATCATCCTGACTCAGCTCGGTGCGGGGCGACGAATCGCCGCACTTGGCGCGGCCGCCGTCTTGCTCGACAACGCGCTCCTCTCCGCGTCGCGATTCATTCTGCTCGACACGTTTCTCATCGGTTTCGGGCTGGCGGCGATTGCGTGCTATCTCGCGTCACGCGATCGCCCGACGCGCTCGCGCGTGAGTTGGCTCGCCGCGAGCGCGTTCCTGGCCGGCTGTGGCCTGTCCATCAAGTGGACGGGATCGTCGGCGCTCGCGGTCATTCTTGTCGCCTGGTTCGTCGCGTCGGTAAGGTCGCGCGTCGGCGTCAAACGGCTCATCGGGGAAGGGCTCGTTCTGACGGCGATCCCGGCGATCGTCTACTGCACGGCGTTCGCGATTCACTTCGCGCTGCTCACGCACTCCGGTCCGGGCAACACGTTCATGTCCGTCCGGTTTCAATCGCAGCTGGTCGGTTCGTCGCAGTACGATCCGGCCGTGCACATGTCGTACTGGGCGGAGATGCGGGACGTGCACCACGCGATTCGCTACGCGAACGGCGGCCTGCAGAACGCGACGAATCCGGCCGCATCTCCCTGGTACACGTGGCCGACGATGAAGCATCCGTTCGCCATGTGGGAGGACTCGGGAACGCCTGCCGGGACGAAGACGACGATCCTTCTGCTCGGGAACCCGGTGGTTTGGTGGGGCGGTTTGGTCGCGGTGCTGCTTGGTGCGGCGATGATCGCGCTCCGCCGATGGCGCTATCCGGGATATACCTACGCCATCGTTTTCCTGGCCGGTGCTATCACCATCAACTATCTGCCGTTCGCTGCGATCCGCCGGCTGGTGTATCTGTACCACTATCTCTTCGCGCTCATTTTTGTCGTGGCGCTGGGGAGCGTGATGATTGGCGTACCGGCCGGGTGGAATGGTGACGGCATTGGCTTCTGGAGCTTTCCAACCCGGCGTTCGGCCGCGGGCTACGCCGCGGCAATCGTCCTCTTGCTCGTCGGCTTCTGGTACTTCCTCCCCTTCACCTACGGCTGGACACTGAGTCTCGCGTCATGGGATGCGCGCTTTTGGGTGTTGCACCCCCGTCTCTGAGCGACGAGATCAATCTCCCCGCATCGCAATGACGGGGTCGACGTGCATTGCCCGGCGCATTGGAATAGTGCAGGCGAGCACCGAGACACCGAGCAGCACCGTCGCCGTCACCAGAAAAGACAATGGATCCGTGGCGCTCACGCCGTGAAGAAGCGTTCGGATCATTCGTGTTCCCCAGATCGCCGCGATCAGCCCGGCGGCGAGGCCAGCCACCGAGAGCACGATCCCTCGCACGACGACGGCCCCCGCGATGTTGCGCGGGGTCGCGCCAAGGGCGATACGAATTCCAATCTCCCGCGTGCGCTGCGCGACGACGTACGAGATGACGCCATAGAGGCCGATCGCCGACAACACGACCGCCAGCCCGGCAAACATCGCCAACAGCGTCATCGTGAACCGTTCGCTCGCGATCGACTCGGCGAGCGCGCTCCTCGCCGATATGACGGGCGGCGGTGCGAGGCGGGGATCAAGCTGCTGCACGATCTTGTGGAGCGAATTCGTAGGATCGACACCATCGGCGACGCGTACGGCGAGCGATATCTCAGGACCGCCATCCGACACGGCGAACGGCAGGTAGACGAGTGGCTCCGATCGATCGCTCGTCAGGCCAAGGAATGGGATGTCGGCCGCCACGCCTTTCACGGTCAGCCACGATGCGTCGCTCCCTTTCGTTCCACCGCCAAATCGCAGTCGTTTGCCGATCGGAGTCTGCCCCGGCCACAACCTCTTCGCCAAGCTCTCGTTGATGATGACCTCACTCGCGCTTCCACTGGCGCTGTCGAACGCCGCCCCTTGTCGCAGCGAGAGTCCCAACGTCGCGAAGTAGTTCGGTTGAACGCCGTTCATGGCGATGAAATTCGGCGCGACGTTCTTGGCGTCGCTCGCCGCGCCTTCAGGGTCGAGCGATCCCATGAGGAAGCTGCTGTTCGGCGGCAGCGACGACGACACCGTGGCGCGCGAAACACCGGAGATGCGCGCGGCACCACTCATCAGCGCGTCGATGAATGGACGCGACGTCGCAGGGTTCGGGTAACGAGACCGCGGCAGCTCGATCTCCATGAAGTACAAATTGCGCACGTCGAATCCGGGGTCGGTGCGCTGCAGAGCAATCACGCTGCGCGTGAGCAACACCGCTCCAACCAACAGCAGGGCCGACACCCCCATCTCGGTGATCACGAGCAACGATCGAATTCGTTGAGCACGACGGCCGGCGGACCCGGACTGCGCTCCGGAGCGCAAGGCATCGATCCCGATGTGCCGCGTCCCGTGCGCTGCCGCGGTGATGCCGAAGGCAACACCGGTCAGAAGTGCGATCACGACCGCCGCGGCCAGCGTCGCACCATTGATCTCGGCCGCGCTCAAGTCCGCCAAGTCCGCTGGACGCAGCAGTTGCACCAGACGCACCCCACCGACGGCGAGCGCGAAGCCCAGTGCGCAGCCGAGGGCGGCGAGGATCAGACTTTCGGTGAGCAATTGCCGGATGAGGCGCGACCGGCCCGCGCCGAGGGCGCCACGAATCGCCAGCTCGCGCTCGCGCGTCGCTCCGCGGGCGAGCAGCAGGTGAGCGACGTTCGCGCAGGCGACGACGAGTAGCAGCGCGACGGCGCCGCTCAGGAGAAACAGCGACGTTCGGAAACCGAGGAATTGACCCGGCCTCACGAGCTGGGTCACGAACCGACGCGAGCTGGTGCGATCACGGATCCCCGTGCGGGCGATGATCGAATCGAGCTCGCGTGCGGCGGCATCGAAACTGACGCCCGGTCGGACACGAACCACGGTCGATTTGCCGAAGTCCAGCGTGTCACGAGTCAGCGGCAGCCAGATGTCCGTCCGCGGCGCTCGGCTCGATGGCAGACGCAGTTTCGCCGGCGCGACACCGATAACGGTGTACGGGGCATCATCGATCGTGATGCGCGCGCCCAGCACGTTGGGATCGGCGCCAAAGCTCTGGCGCCACAATCCTTCGCCGAGGATGGCGACGTGGTCGGCGCCGTGCTCGAGCTCCGTCCTCAGAAAGGTGCGTCCACGAAGGAGGCGAACGCCGGCGAAGCTCGGGAAGCCTCCATCGATCATCCCGGCGTGCGCCGCACGCGCGTCGCCGGTACCCGTGATCGTGACGTCGCGCGTCCTGTACGGCGCGATCGCCTCGATGGAGCGGGCATATCGCCGCCAGGCTTCTACCATCGCGCCGTTCGGTTCCACCGAGAGCGACGGTCCTTGCGGCTTCGGATCGGATCGCCAGATGCGCGCGATGCGGTCGGGGGCCGGATATCGAACGGGACGCAGAATCAAACTATCGAGCACACTGAACATCGCCGTCGTTGCGCCGATCCCCAGCCCGAGCGTGAGCAGGGCGACGACGGTCCAGCCCTTCTGTCGCGAGAGAGTTCGGAACCCGTATCGGACATCCTGGGCGAGTGCATCCACCGTGGTCGTTCTCGACAGGCGGCGCTGGCCTCTCCGGCCAATCGTGAGACACGCCGCTCGCGCGGCGCGAAGATCGCCCAGGCGGCGCGCGACCGCGGCGCGCGCCTCGTCGTCGGACATCCCGTCGGCGCGGTAGTCGCGGATTCGCATGTCGAGATGGAACGCGAGCTCCTCGTCGACGTCCTGGTCGACGCTCGCGCCCCAGAATCGCAGATAGCGTCGCCAGGCGGGCGTCGCGCCGCGTTCGTGGTCGGATTCGCGTCCCGTGCGCATTCGGCTCTGCCTCTATGCCGTGCGCGGCGCCGACTCGAGCACCTTCGACACCGCGCCGGCGAAGCGCGCCCAGTATTCGTGTGACGCGCGAAGCTGCTTTTTCCCCGCCGTCGTCAGCCGGTAGAACTTCGCGCGGCGATTGTTCTCCGTCGTCCCCCACTCGGCCGCGATCAGGCCTCGCTCCTCGAGCCGGTGGAGCGCGGGGTAGAGCGAGCCTTCTTCAACTTGGAGCGCGTCGTCGGTGCAGTCCTCGATCCAGCGCGCGATGCCGTAGCCATGGGCCGGCGCCCAGGACAGGGTCTTGAGGATCATCAGGTCGAGCGTGCCCCTGAGAAAATCGATCGACGGATCGGGCACAGGCGGCTCCAGCTTCGAATGAGTCGAATTGGGGTCTGACCCTATTTACGAAACGCGAAATAGGGTCAGACCCTAATTGCGACCGTGGAAGGGATCGTTACCCCTAGGATTCCGAGGTATGATACCTAGGAAGTCTTGGGTACGCAAGTCTGGCCGACGTTAGCTTTCGCCCATGACTGAGGACGCTTCACGGTCCGCGGCCGCGAAAGAGGCCCGGCTGGTTGATTGGCTCGTCTCGCGCGGGTCGATCGCCATCGGGTTCAGCGGCGGCGTGGACTCGGTGTATCTCGCCGCTGTCGCCGTTGAGTCGCTCGGTGGCGATCACGTCGTCGGCATCATCGGGCGCAGCGCCTCGTATCCCGAAGCGCAGTGGGCGTCGGCGAGAGCGGTCGCGAACGACATCGGACTCGACGTGGTCGAGATCGACACCGACGAGCTCAACGACCCTCGGTACGCCGCTAATCCGTCGAACCGCTGCTACTTCTGCAAATCGGAACTATGGTCGCGCGTCGTCCCGCTGGCGCACGCGCGCGGCATCGAGACGGTGGCCGACGGAACCAACGCCGACGACCTGACGGGCCATCGCCCCGGTGCACTCGCCGCAAAAGAGCAGGGCGTCGTCTCCCCGCTGGCCATGTTCGAGCTCACGAAGGCCGAGATTCGCGACCGCTCGAAGGTCCGTGCCCTCCCAACTTGGGCGCAGCCGTCGTCTCCCTGTCTCTCGTCGCGCATTCCGTACGGCACTCCTGTCACGGTCGCGCGTCTTCGCCGCGTCGAGGAGGCCGAGTCGGCGCTGCGAGCGCTCGGCGTCGCGGGAGATCTCCGCGTGAGGCATTTCGGCGTGAAGGCACGCGTCGAGATGGGGCTGGATGAGATGTCGCGATGGTCCGCGGGTGTCGGGCGACAACGGCTCGATGCCGCGCTCCTCGCCGTCGGGTATGAGCAGATCGAGATCGACCCACGCGGCTTTCGCTCGGGCGCGCTGAACGAGCTGTCGACCGGTGCGTCTCTTTCTCGCCATTAATTTCCCCGCCGCGGTCCGGCGAGAGATCGCGACCGCCACTGCACCATTACGCGAGTGCGCGCCGGAGCTTGGCTGGATCGCCGAGGACCGGTTGCATCTCACGCTCAAATTCCTTGGTGAGCAGGCCGAATCGCGTGTCGAAGCTTTCGCCGCCGCACTGGCGAAGACCGCCGTCCAGCACCGCGAGCTGATCATGGCGGTCGCTGGAATCGGTGCCTTTCCGAACTTTCGTCGGGCTCGCGTCGTATGGATGGGAGTGAGCCAGGATCCCCGTCTCGAGCTTCTGCACCACGACATCGAAGTCGCCTTTGACGCGCTCGGGTGCGAGCTCGAGGGCAGGCCCTTTCGGCCGCACCTCACGCTCGCCCGGGTACGAGAGGCGCTACCCGTCGACCGGATGCGCGAGCTTTGGCGGCGGGCGAAGCGCATCGACTACACGACGGAATTCATCGTGCATTCGATCGATCTCATGCAGAGTGACCTTTCATCGAGCGGGCCAAGGTACACGACGTTGGTGTCGGCGCCGCTCCGGAGTAGCTGATCGATGGGATGCATTGCCAGGCTCGGATGCCTGTTCCTCCTGCTCATTGCGTGCGTGGTGGGGTGGTTCACACGCGATCGTTGGATGCCGGAGCGATTTCGCTCCAGCGCGAGGCCGGAATCGTCGGCGGTGGCGACTTGGCAGCCACTCACGCCGGCGGCGGCGGACAGCGCCGCGGCCGCGCTGGCGCGGCTCAACCAGCCGCGAGGCCAGGTCTTCCAGACGATTTCCGCGGCGTCGGCGGCGTCGTACGTCTTCGATCGAATCGCCCGTCGTCCTCCGATGCCGTCGGACAGCGTGGAGGCGATGGGCAACGGCGACCGCCTCTCGATGCGCGCCAGCGTGAGGCTTTCGGACCTCGGTGGATTGGGTGATCTCGGGCCGATACTTGGCATCATCCGAGAGCGCGAACGCGTCTCGCTCACCGGAACGCTGCGAATGGTTTCTCCAGGGACGGCTGAGTTCCAGATTCAAGAGGCCCGCATCCGAGAGCTTCCGCTACCGCGATCCATGATCAAGGCGCTCGCCCGGCGCGTCGCCCGCGGAGACCACCAGCCGGGCCTCGACGAGGACGCCCTGCCGTTGCCGATTCCCCGGTACGTGGGTGACATTCGCGTAGCACGCGGCAAGGTCACCTTGTACAAGACGGTGCAATAACGATGGCTCGACGCATTCTGATCATCGACGACGAGCAGGGCATTCGGGCGGCCCTCGGGCAGCTCCTCGAGTTCGAGGGGTACGACGTTCGGGCTGTCGCCAATGCCGTGGACGGGATCACCGAATATCAGAAGCAGCGTCCCGACCTCGTCTTTCTCGATGTGAAGATGGCGGGGATCGACGGCGTCGAAGCGTTGAAGAAGTTGAAGGAGATCGACCCGAGCGGCGTGATCGTTATGATCAGCGGCCACGCGACGATCCAAACTGCCGTCGAAGCCACGCAGCTCGGCGCGTACGACATTCTCGAGAAGCCGCTCGACACGGATCGCATTCTCGTCACGCTCCGGAACGCGCTGCAGCACCTCGATCTCCACGAGGAAAACGCGCGGCTCCGTGAAACGATTCAGTCGCGCTACGAGATCGTCGGTAAGTCGTACGGCGTTCGCGCCGTGATCGACAAGATCGAGCGTGTGGCGAAGACGCCGGCGCGTGTGCTGATCACCGGCGAGAACGGCACGGGAAAGGAGCTGGTTGCTCGCGCGATCCACGCGCAGTCGACGCGCTCCGACGAGCCCTTCGTCGAGGTGAACTGCGCCGCCATTCCCAGCGAGTTGATCGAGAGCGAGCTGTTCGGTCATATGAAGGGTTCGTTCACCGGCGCCGTCGCCGATCGGGCGGGGAAATTCGAGCAGGCGCACGGTGGAACGCTCTTCCTCGATGAAGTCGGCGACATGAGTCTGGCAGCGCAAGCGAAGGTCTTGCGCGTTCTACAAGACGGTGTCGTCACGCGCATCGGCGGGTCGAAGCCGATCGAGGTAGACGTCCGCGTCCTCGCCGCAACGAACAAGAATCTCGAAGGCGAGATCGCCGAGAATAGATTCCGTGAGGATCTCTTCTACCGGCTGAACGTCGTTCCGATTCACGTTCCGCCGCTGCGCGAGCGGCGGGAGGACATTCCCCTTCTCATCAGTCACTTCGTCAACGTGCTGACGCGCCGTGAAGGCGTCGCGCCGCGCGGCGTGGCGCCGGATGCGGTTGAAAAACTTTCGCAGCTGGATTGGCCCGGCAACGTGCGTGAGCTCCGCAACACGATCGAGCGGTTGTTGATTCTGGCGTCGGGTCCGCGTATCAACGGCGAGGACGTCGCGCGGCTCGTCGGTCGTCGTGATCCGGAGCAAGCCGGGCTCGGCTCGCTGCTCGAGTGCAAGACCTTCGAGGAATTCAAACACGCGGCGGAGCGGGCGTTCTTGCTCGCGAAACTGCGCGAGTTCGACTGGAATGTGTCGGAGACGGCGCGCGCGCTCGACATGCCGCGCTCGAACCTGTACAAAAAGATCGAGCGCTACGCGCTCGCCCGAGAGACGGTGGCCTGATGGCCGATCGCGACTGGGACAAGGAGCTCGCGAAGATCGACAAGCAGCTGGCGTCGATCTCCGACGACGCGTTGGTTGCAAAACCGGCGGCGCCTGCGTCGCAGGCCGGCAAGGCACCGTCGGGAAAAGCGTCGGCGCCGTCGCGTGCTCCCGTCGCGGCGCTCCCATCCGGTGAGCCACGCGTTCAGCGCGAGACGACCGGTTGGGCCGTATACCTCCGCCTGCTATTGTCCGTCGCCGCCGGCGTCGCGCTGTTGATCTGGCCGTACGACACGCGCTGTGGCACTGGTCTGATCGGTTATCTTGGCGCGACGGGCGTCGTGACGGCGAGCGGCATTTGGAGTGCCGTATGGACATGGCGACATCGAGCGCCGCGGGCCCACACGATCTCGCTGCTGCTCATCCTGTGGGGAATGGTGCTCGGCAGCATCCAGGTGCTGCCGCGCATCGGTTACGGAAAGCCTGATCCGCAGCATCCAGCGACTTGGGCCTGTACCAACGATATTCCGAAATGAAGAATTTCAAGAATTTCATCGGCGGCAGCTGGGTTCCGCCGATTGGTGGCGAGTACTTCGAGAATCGCAATCCCGCGGACTTCGACGACGCGATCGGTCGCTTTCCGTTGTCGGGGGCGGCGGACGTCGAACGCGCGGTCGAGTCGGCGCGAAACGGCTTCGAGCTGTGGCGACGCACACCGGCGCCCGCACGAGGCGACGTGCTGCGACGCATCGGCGATTTGATGGCGACACGAAAGGACGAGATCGCCGATCTCATGACACGCGAGATGGGCAAGCCGCTCGCCGAGACGCGCGGTGATGTCCAGGAAGGGATCGACACCGCCTACTACGCATCGAGTGAAGGTCGTCGTCTGTTCGGACACACGGTGCCGAGCGAGCTGCGGAACAAGTGGGCGATGAGTTTTCGCCGGCCGATCGGCGTCGCCGGAATCATCACGCCGTTCAATTTCCCGATGGCGATTCCGACGTGGAAGATGTTTCCGGCGCTGCTGTGCGGAAACGCGTGCATCTTCAAGCCCGCCGAAGACGTGCCGCACACCGGCCACGTGCTGGTGGAGATCATGCTCGAGGCCGGGCTGCCGCCCGAGGTCATTCAGCTCGTGCACGGTCAGGGCGAGGCGGCGGGCGCGGCGATCGTGAACCATCCGTCCATCCCGCTGATCTCGTTCACCGGATCGACGGAGACGGGTCGCATCGTCGGCGAGGTATGCGGCCGCATGCACAAGCGCCTGTCTCTGGAGATGGGCGGCAAGAATGCGATGATCGTGTTCGACGACGCCAATCTCGACCTCGCGCTCGATGGCGTGGTGTGGGGCGCCTTCGGCACGACGGGCCAGCGGTGCACGGCAACCAGCCGCCTGATCATCCAGGACCGCGTCCACGACGAGTTCCTGAGCCGCTTGGTCGATCGCGCGCGGTCCCTCAAGCTGGGCGATGGCCGGAAAGAGGGCACCGACGTCGGACCGCTGATCAACGAAAACTCGGTCCAGAAGGTCGAACGGTATGTGGATATCGGACAGAGCGAGGGCGCCGATCTGCTTTGCGGCGGTCAGCGGCCACAGGGCAACGGTCTGAGCAAAGGATTTTTCTTCGAGCCAACAATCTTTACTCGCGTACAACCGGGCATGCGCTTGGAGCAGGAAGAAATCTTTGGTCCCGTTCTTTCTGTAGTACGCTTTCGATCGGCCGATGAGGCGTTCGCGGTCAACAATGACGTGAAGTACGGGCTATCGTCTTCCGTCTACACGCGTGACGTCAACATCGCCATGCGCGCGATGAACGAGCTCGACACGGGCATCACGTACATCAACGCGCCGACGATCGGCGCGGAGGCACATCTCCCCTTTGGAGGCGTAAAACAGACGGGGAATGGGCACCGCGAGGGGGGCTGGGAGGTTTACGAGTTCTACTCGGAGACCAAGGTCGGGTACCTGGATTTCTCGGGTTCCCTGCAGCGCGCGCAGATCGACAACTATCTTGGAACGCCGGATTAATCGCGCGACGCATCTGGCAGAGGTTGCTCCAGCGCGCTATTTCCAATAGGCGCGCCGGCATCGCAGTGAAGGGGGCGCAGGAGATCGATGAGCTCGAACGAGTCAGTATCAGTACCGATCGGTGACGGCGTCGACGGCGCCGCGGGGCGTTCTATCACGCCCCAGCAGCGCATGGACGCCCTCCGCGAGCTCAACCGCGGACGCACCGGCCTCGATTTCCTGGCGGAATGGGCGAAAATCCTCCTCGTATCCGTCGTGCTGTTCGGCGTGATCCGCACGTTTTTCGTCGAAGCCTTCAAGATTCCGAGCGGGAGCATGGAGAAGACGCTGCAGGTCGGCGACTTCCTGCTCGTGAACAAGCTCGTCTATGGCGCCGAAGTGCCGTTCACGCACAAGCGGCTCCCTCGTCTGCGTGATCCGCATCGCGGCGACGTCATCGTCTTCGAGTACCCGGAAGATCCGACGAAGAACTTCGTGAAGCGCCTCGTCGCTGTGCCCGGCGACACCGTCGAAATGCGAGAAGGGATACTGATTCGGAACGGCGCCAGTTTGGCCGAGCGATACGTCGAACACACAGAGCCCGACATGGACCCCGCGCCCGAGGATTTTCGCTGGCAACGCGATTACCTCGTGAAGACCGCCGCGGCGGCCACCGGCTATCATCCGTCACGAAACAACTGGGGTCCTTTGGTCGTCCCAAATGGGAACTACTTTGTTCTGGGCGACAACCGAGACAACTCGCTCGACAGCCGCTATTGGGGCTTCGTGCCGGATTCGCTCGTCAAGGGACGACCGTTCGTCATCTACTACAGCTATTCGCCCGATTCCTCCGATCGCAGCTTTGCCTGGCTCACGCACATCCGCTGGACGCGGCTGGGTGAGCGGATTCGATAAAAAATTCTGCACCTCACTCTCGCTACCCCACCCGTCGGTCAGCTGATCGCGTAGTCCGTCCGCCGGACAGAGTGCTCTCTCACTCAGCCCGCGGACTCGCTGCACAAGGAGCCGTTGTACGTATGGCAGCTACTGGCCACAAAAAGTCGTCGTACGAGGAAGGCTCGCTCGATCAGTATCTGCGGGATATCAGCGCCTACCCGCTGATTTCGCGCGATGAAGAAGTGCGTCTGGCGCAGAACATTCGCATCGGCGATCAGGAAGCGCTCGATAAGCTCGTGCGCTCCAATCTCCGCTTCGTCGTCTCGGTCGCGAAGAAGTATCAGAACCAGGGCGTTTCGCTCTCCGATCTGATCAACGAGGGCAACCTCGGCCTCATTCGCGCCGCGCACAAATTCGACGAGACGAAGGGCATCAAGTTCATCTCGTACGCCGTGTGGTGGATCCGCCAAGCCATCTTGCAGGCGCTGGCCGAGCAGTCGCGTATCGTGCGCGTGCCGCTCAACCGTGCCGGCACGCTCCATCGCATCGGCAAGCGCGCCAACGCGCTGCTCCAGGAGCTCGGTCGCGATCCGACGCACGAAGAGATCGCGCACGGCATGGACATCACCGAGGAGGAGGTCGCCAAAACGATGGCGATCTCGCAGACGCATCTGTCGCTCGATGCGCCGATGACGCCCGGTGAGGACAACAAGCTCCTCGATTACCTGCCCGACACGCTCAACCCGACGCCGGACGAGCAGACCTTCGAGAAGGCGCTCACCGAATCGATCGAGGAAGCGCTGTCGCACCTCAAGGAACGTGAGTCCAAGATCCTGCGCCTCTACTTCGGCCTCGACGGCAGCGAGCCGATGACCCTCGAGGAGATCGGCGCGCTTCTGGGCATTACGCGCGAGCGGGTGCGACAGATCAAGGAGAAGGCGCTGTCGCGTCTCCGCCATGTGAGTCGGGCGAGAGCTCTGGAGTCCTACCTCGGCTAAGGCGCGCCGCGCGGACTAATCGCGGTCGTCGATCGCGTTAGTTTCGGAGGTCTCGGGTCCCTGGTGTCTGGTCTCAGGTGGAACTGCTGTAGCGCCTTTTCAACCTGAGACCTGGGACCTGGGACCGAAGACCCGAGACCTCGAGTCTTTCCCGGCCACTGGCCGCGATTAAGCCACCAGGAACCACCGACGCCAATGTCAGCCCAAGCCTCTTTCGACGTCACAACCGGCGTCGATCTCCAGGAAGTCGACAACGCGATCAATCAGGCGCAGAAAGAAATCGCCCAGCGGTACGACTTCAAAGGCTCGAACGCGACGATCGAGTTCAAGCGCGCCGAAGCGCTGCTCCTCCTCGTCGCCGACAACGATTTCCAGATGCGCGCGCTTTTCGACGTCGTGCAGACGAAGCTCATCAAGCGCGGCGTGTCGGTGAAAAACCTCGACATCGGCGAGGTCAAGCAGGCCGGCGGCGACACCGTTCGCCGCGAGATCAAGCTGAAAACGTCGCTGGACTCGGATACCGCGAAAAAGGTCGCCGCCGCGATCAAGGACGCAAAGCTCAAGAAAGTCCAAGCCGCCATTCAGGGCGATCAGGTCCGCGTGACCTCGCCGTCGAAGGACGAGCTGCAGCAGGCCATCGCCCTTCTGCGACAGAAGGACTTCGGCGTCGAGCTGAAATTCGGCAACTATCGCTGAACCGCCGGCGGGGCAGCGGGCGGCGGGCAGTCCGCGGCGACGATGTTCCGCAGCTCCGTCGTCCGCAGCGCGATAGCTTCGAGCGCGATCGCGTCATCGTGATTCCACGATCGCCACGCCGCGATCGCTGAATGATCTCGATAGGCGCGCGACTCCGGGCCCCAGCGATTCAACAGCGCGCGTGCGGCGACGCAGCGCTGAGCTTTCTCGTCCGGCGTCGGCGCGGCGTTCGTCATCTCGACGACCGACTGCACCGCGGACGGAACCGCGCCGCCGGAGAGCGTGGCGAGGTGGCCGATGTCGAGCGGCTGCAGCTGTGTGTCGTGGGCTGATTCGGTTCGCGACGCTCGATCGAGATTGGTCCGCGCGACGATGGCGTCCGGATCGGAGATGTTGAGCGCGAGCAGCGTGCCGAAGGCAGACAAAAGGGTGCCGGCAACAAATCGCTGGCCGCGATCTCTCAGCACGGTCGCCGCGGTCCAGAAGAGCAGAAACACAAGCCAGGCGATGAATGCCAGCGGATAGATTCGCTCGACCGTCAGGCCGTAGAAGTGAACGTAGAGCTTGAGGCGGAGAACGGCTGACACTGACACGGCAACGAGCAGCGCGATGATCCATGTGGACAGAACGCCGTGGCGGCGGCGAACCGCATGCTCGGTCGTCGGAATCGCGGCGCGCGTCGCAAGAATGAGCGGAATGGCGAGCGTCGTCACCCACACCAGCTCGAAGAAGCCGCGACGCGCGTAGGCGGAGACGGTGAGTCCGGTACGCGCTCGGAGAAACGCTTCGCCGCCGAAGAACCATCCGAGCTGCGTCACGATGAACGCCGCAAGCAGGACCGCCAACGCTCCGAGGCCGACCGTGATGTCGAGCCGGCTCAATCGCACCGGAAAGCCCGACGACACGCGAGGCGGAGCATCGTCGAGCAGCGCGCCGCGCGCCCAACCGGACACAATCCAGGCGAAGAAGCCCGCGAGCACGACGTGCTCGGCGATCGTGTCGAAGTCGAAGGCGGGAATCGAGACGATGCTCGCGAAAATCGGGTCGGCCGAGCGAAGCAGTGAGCCGAACACGACGACGACCACGAGCCCGATCAACCCTGCACTGACAAATGGCCGCGACCCTCGGGCGATGCGTCCCGTCTCCGCGCCAAAGCGGGCGTCACGGAACAGAAGCCGCAACGGTCCGCTCACGGTTTCCAGGAGTTGACGTCGCGCGGCGGCAAAGGAATCGCGGAGTCGGCTGGAGAGGAGTGCGCCATCCGGGTCGTGCAACGAAACCGCGGCGAGGCCGAGACAGCCGGCGGTGGCGAGCAGGTCGAGCGCGCGCAGCATGTCAGCGTTCCGCCAGGCGAGCGCGGCGGCGCAGACGACGGCCGCGGCAAGCCAGGCGGCGGGTTCGCGGTGGACGGACCGCTGGCCGCGCCACGCCAGCATTTTGAGCTCGAGGGCGAGCAGGGCGATCCAAAGCGGAAAGGCGAGGCCGAGTGACCCGTCGTGCAGCAGGGCATCGCCTGTGACGCCCAGGAGGACAGCCGCGACGAGAACCCGCTTGGCGAGGCCTGCGGGCAGCATTGGCGCGATTGCCGCAGCGCCGGCCCGTGAGCCCGGGTGCGAGGTATCGGCGATTGGATGGGTCATAATACAGAGTACTTTACAACACAAAGTGTAATCGCGCAAGACCGCTGCTTACGTTTCCACGATGCTTTTTTCTTTCCGCACATCCGTAGAGCGACGATGAAGGTCGCGGTCATCACGCTCGGCTGCGACAAGAACACGGTCGACAGCGAGCGATACGTCGCGAGCCTCGCCGATCGCGGCGCCGAATACACGCCGAATCTCGAAGACGCCGAGATCATCCTCGTCAACACCTGCGGGTTCATCGATGCGGCGAAGAAAGAATCCATCGATGCGCTCGTCGAAGCCGGGCGTCTCAAAGAGACGGGGCAGGCAAGGGCCGTCGTCGGCATTGGCTGCATGGTGCAGCGACACAAGGACGAGCTGATCGAGGCGCTGCCCGAGGTCGATCTCTTTTTAGGCTCGGCGGAAGTCGAGCGCCTGATCCCGGAGCTCGAGGAGCGCGGCTTTCTCGGAGCGGGCGAAGTGCCCGCGGTACACCCGGGCGTTCGACTCTTCACCGGTGGATTGCCGCACGTTCGCTATCTGAAAATCAGCGAAGGGTGCGACCACGGTTGTGCTTTCTGCGCCATTCCGCTGATGCGCGGCAAACATCGCTCGTTCGCGCTCGACGAGATCGTCCGCGAAGCGCAGCTCCTCGAGGCGCAGGGCGCTCGGGAGCTCAATCTCGTCGCGCAGGACCTTGCGCATTACGGCCGCGACCGCCGCGGCGAAAGTCTCGGCCTCCCCGATGTGTTGCAGGCACTTATCCGCGAGACGACGATCCCGTGGATCCGGATGCTGTACGTCTATTCTGCCGGGCTCACGCCGCGGCTACTCGAGCTGATGGCTACCGAACGCCGGATCGTGCCGTATCTCGACATGCCGATTCAGCACGGTTCGGACGCCGTGCTCGCCCGCATGCGTCGCCCTGAGAGGCAGCGCACGATCCGCGAGCGCGTCGCCCGCATCCGCGACACGGTGCCCGACGTGGCGATCCGGACGACGTGCATCGTCGGCTTTCCGGGGGAACTGGACGCGGACTTCGAGATGCTCCTCGAGTTTCTCGAGGAGATCCAGTTCGATCGCGTCGGCGCGTTCACCTATTCGCCGCAGGAAGGGACGCGTGCCGCGGAGATGGACGACGACGTTCCCGAAGGGCTCAAGCTCGAGCGCCTCGAGCGGTTGAACGAGCTTCAGCGCTTGATCACCGCGGAGCGCTACGAGACGCGTCTCGGCCGGATCGTGCCTGCTCTCGTCGATCGTGTCGACGACGAGCAAGTGCAGGCGCGGACCGTGTGGCAGGCCGACGACATCGATGGGGTGACGTACATCGCGGATGCCGCGCAGGTCGCGCCCGGGTCGTTCGTGGACGTTCGGCTGGATGCGGTCGTCGACGACGTGGATTTCGCGGCGTCGTTCGAGCGCGTGGTCTCCGCGCCCACTGAACCGGCTCGGCGGACGCGCGTGTTACCCGTGATGACAGGGGGATCGATCGGAAGCTACGGCCGATGACGTCTCGCTCGAGCGAGATCATGCACCGGGCGTCCGAGCTGTTCCCGGGCGGTGTCAATTCACCGGTCCGCGCATTTCGCGGGGTAGGCGGCGAGCCGTTCGTCGTCGAGCGCGGGCAGGGGGCGAGCATCCGGGACGCCGACGGCCACGAATACATCGACTACGTGCTGTCGTGGGGGCCGCTGGTGCACGGCCACGCGCCGCCGCGCGTGATCGCGGCGCTCGACGCGGCGATGCGCCGCGGCACGAGCTTCGGCATTCCGACTGAGGCCGAGGTCGCGCTGGCTGAAGCAGTCACTGAGCGCATGCCGCATGTCGAGATGCTCCGCTTCGTCTCGAGCGGAACAGAGGCGACAATGAGCGCGATTCGGCTGGCACGGGCGTTCACCGAACGAGACGTCATTCTGAAGTTCGACGGCTGTTATCACGGGCACGCCGACTCGTTTCTCGTGCGTGCCGGTTCGGGCGTGGCCACGCTTGGCCTGGCGAACTCACCGGGCGTTCCGCAGGCGTTGGCGTCTCTGACCGTGGTCGCGCCGTTCAACGACCTCGAGGCCGTCGAGGCGCTGCTTCGCGTCAACCGGGTCGCGGCGATCATCGTCGAGCCGGTCGTCGGCAACGCCGGCTTCATCGCGCCAGACCCGAGGTTCCTTACGGGTTTGCGTCAGCTTGCCAGTCAACACGGCGCTCTGCTCATCTTCGATGAGGTGATGACTGGATTTCGCATTGCGTTGGGCGGTGCGCAGGAGCGGTTTGGCGTCACGGCGGATCTGACGACGCTCGGCAAGGTGATCGGCGGAGGACTACCGGTCGCGGCGTACGGCGGTCGGCGAGAATTGATGGAGCTCGTTGCGCCGTCGGGCGCGGTCTATCAGGCGGGAACGCTTTCCGGCAATCCGCTGGCGATGGCGGCGGGCCTGGCGACGCTGGAGGACCTCACGCCCGACGTGCAGGATGGACTTGCCACGCGTACCGCGCGCCTCGTCCAAGGGCTGCGCGAATCGGCGATGCGGCACGGGGTCCCGTTCACCGGGGACTGCGCCGGTTCGATGTGGGGGTTTTTCTTCCGCGCCGAACCGGTTCGCTCGTTCGCCGACGCGAAGACATCGGACGTCGAGCGTTTCAAGCGCTTCTTCCACGCCGCGCTCGACCGTGGCGTTTATCTCGCGCCGTCCGCGTTCGAAGCCGCGTTCATGTCGTCGGCACATGACGACGACGTCATCGACACGACGCTCGAGCGACTCGACGACGCAATGCGGGCGGCGCGTTGATGCAGAGACTTCGTTTCCTGTTGGCGCTCTCGGTTCTTGTGGCTCTGGCACCGGCGAAGGTCCCCCAAACGCCGAAGCGTCGTGGAGGTGAGTCGGACCAGACGATCCGCGTGCTGTTGAATGGGACGGCTGCGACGGCGCGGATCTCGTCGCCTGAGGGTTTCGTGCTGGTCGACCGTGAGAATGCGCTCGCGGCGCGCGCCGAGCGGAACCAGGCGTGGCGCGTGGAGCGCGGCGGAGGGCGCGTGCGCGCCGTTCGACCTGACGGCGTGCCGACGGTTTGGAAGGACGCACTTCGCGCGCGGCCGAACGGCGACGGTCTGTTGAGCGTCGACGGGAAGCCGTTCCGCGGCGAGATCATGTTCGTGGCGGGGGACAGTGGCGTCGCTGTGGTCAATGTGTTGGCGATGGATGACTACTTGATGGGTGTCGTGCCGCTCGAGATGGGTCTGCGTACCGCGAGCGACTCGGCGGCGGTCCAGGCACAGGCAGTCACCGCGCGCAGCTACGCATACACCCATCTCACGCCCAATCGCCCGTACGACGTCACCGGCGGGACGCTCGACCAGCTGTACGGCGGCGTCGCGGCGGAAAACGCGGTCGCGTCCCAAGCCGTCGAAGCCACCCGCGGCCTGGTGCTGCGCTACGCGGGAAGGATCGTCAACGCGCCATACCATTCCACGTGCGGGGGGACGACGGCAGCGTCGTCGGAGATTTGGCGCTCCGAGGACGAGCCCTACCTTCGCCAGGTGAGCGATCGCATCCCCGGAACCGAGCGATTCTACTGCGACATCGCGCCGCGTTTTTCGTGGACGCGGCGCCTGGACGCCCGCACCTTAAACGCGGCGATCGCGCAGTATTTGGCCCGCTACGCCAACGTTCCGTCGACGGGGGCCGGAAGTGTCCGCGCGGTCACGATCGCGTCGCACACGCTCTCCGGGCGCGTGGGCACGATCACCGTGAGCACCGACCGCGGCAACTTCAGCCTTCGCGGGAACGACATTCGCTATGTTCTTCGCGCACCCGGTGACGAGATTCTCAACAGCACCTATTTTTCGCTCGACCAGTCGTCGGCGTCCGACGGCTCACTCGCGCAACTCGTCATTCGAGGGTCCGGGTACGGCCATGGTGTGGGGATGTGTCAGTGGGGCGCGATCGGCCGCGCGCGGGCCGGCCAGGACTTTCGCACCATCTTGCGAGCGTACTATCCCGGGACGAGCGTTGGTTCGGCTGGTTCATAGTTTGCTCATGCCGGCGAGCCGTCGCGCGTTGGCGGTTTGCGCGCTCACCAGCCTGTTCCGGGCCGCTCCCGCGATCGCGCAACCGGGCTTCGACAGCATCGCGCTCGACCGGCTGCAGATTCAGTCGCTCGGCCTTTCGGCCGGCTGGGTCGCGCCGTCGCAGGTGTACCCGACGACGCTGTACGCGCTGCAAACGGAATACGGCCCGGTCGCCGCTGGTTGGCGCGCGTATTTCGGCGCGAGCTTCTGGGATTCGCGCTTTCGCGACGGCGTCGTCCAGACCTTCGTCGACTCGCTCCAGAAGAGCGTGAGCCAGCCCACCGCCCAGGTGTTACCGTCGCTGATCCACGTCTACGACGTCACCTTCAGCCTGGGGCTTCACTACACGCCGCCGACGATGAACGGCGACGTCCGTCCGTACTTCGGGTTTGGCGCGGCGGCGCATGTGATCAATGCCGAGGGAAAACTGATCAACGGCACCTTGGTCGAGCGGTCGCTGGACGAGATCGCGGCCGGACTGTTCGTGAACGCGGGGGTGACGATCCGGATCATCCGGCACTTCGGGTTGGAGGGAAGCGTACGTGGGGACATGTTGAGCGCCTTCCGCTCGACGTCGGCGCGGATCGGGGGGAATTACTATTTCGGCCGTGTGCGAGTCATTCAACCGCAGTGACGGCTCGAGCTCACGGGACTAGCAAACGATGACGGACGCAATTCGCATTGGGGTCGTGGGTGCGGGCGCGATCGCCCAGTTGGCGCATTTGCCGGTGCTCGCCAAGATGCGCGGCACTGAGCTCGCGGCGATCTGTGACAACGACCGCCCGAAGGCCCGCGCGCTCGCTGACCGATTCAACGTTGCCGACGTCTTCACCGACATCGAGGACCTCCTCGAGCTGGATGACCTCGACGCGGTCGTCATCGCGACGCCCAACCACCTGCACGAGCCGCACGTCCTGAGCGCACTCGCGGCGAAGCGACACGTGCTCTGTGAGCGCCCGTTGTCGCTGTCATCACGCGGCGTGGAGCGCATTCTCTCGGCGGCGACCAAAGCGGGGTGCATGGTGAGCGTGGCGAACAACCACCGCTACCGGACGGATGTCCAGGCGCTCTCGCGATTCATCCAGGGTGGAGAGCTGGGCAAGATGGTCGGGTTGCGAGCGGGCTCGTACCATGGCAAGCGGCCCGCGGAAGGCTGGCGTTTTCGCCGGCCGGAATCGGGGGGAGGAGCCTTCCTGGATCTCGGCGTCCCGCTCCTCGACCTGGCGCTTTGGCTTTCGGACTATCCCGAACCGGCTCGCGTGACGGCGCACATGGATCGCGCGCGCGGGGCGAGCACGGTGGAAGACGCGATGATCGTGCAGCTCGAGTGCGTCGGTGGAATGTCCTTCCTGTTCGACGTGTCGTCGGTGTACGTGGGTGAAGAAGAGCGCTGGTGGTTCGAGATTCTCGCCACCCGCGGCAGCGCGCGCCTCGCGCCGCTTCGCGTCATCAAGGAGTTGAACGGACGTGCGACGGACGTGTCACCGACGGGCGCGGCCGGCCGCGAGAGCGCGTTCATCCAGTCGTACCGCGCCGAGCTGGCGCATTTTCTCGCGACGGTCAAAGGCGACGTCGGCTACGAGCCGCCGAACGACCAGGTCGCACTCCACCGCATCGTCGAGGTGATCTACAAGGCGGCGGAAGAAGGGAAGGAGATGCGCTTCTAGCCAGCGCCGACCGGCCGCACGGCAATGCCGTCGGCCTCGAAGCCGGCCCGAAGCCGTTGCGCGAATTCGGCGGCGTGGGCGCCATCGCCATGAATGCAGATCGTGTCGACGCGGATGTCGATGTCGCTTCCGTCGACCGCGCGCACCTTGCCCTCGCGAGCCATTCGCACCGCGCGGCTCACCGCGTGGTCGGCGTCGTGGACGAACGCGTCGTCGCGGCGGCGCGAGACGAGCGAGCCATCCGGCATGTAGTTGCGGTCGGCGAACACCTCGCAGGCGGTTCGCAATCCGACGCGATCGCCCTCGGAGACGAGATGACTTCCTGGGAGACCGAACAAGATCAGCGAACTGTCGACGTCGTGTACGGCGCGGGCGATCGCGCTCGAGAGCGGCGCGGACGCCGCGGCCATGTTGTACAGCGCGCCGTGCGCCTTCACGTGTTGCATGGCCACGCCCGCCGCGCGCGCGAACCCGAGTAGCGCGCCCACCTGATACACGACGAGATCGTATGCCTCATCCGGCGTGACGTCCATGTTGCGCCGACCGAAGCCGATCAGATCGGCGAAGCCGGGATGCGCGCCGATCGCGACGCCGCGTTTGGCGGCCTTGGCGATCGTCGTTCGCATCACCGCCGGGTCGCCTCCGTGAAAACCGCAGGCGATGTTGGCCGAGGTGATGAACGGAAAGACGTCGTCGTCGGCGCCGATGCGGTAGGCGCCGAAGCTTTCACCCATGTCGCAGTTGATGTCCACGCGACTGGTCATGAAGCACTCCGTGCAATGTGAAACGGAATCGCCAGCGCGGCCTGCCGGAGGTCGTGCTCCCACGCAAGGTACAGCTCCTGTGCTTCCTCGAGCGAGAGAAACGAGAAGCGGAGGTGATCGCCCGGCTTGAGTTGGGCGACGAGCCCGAGATCCACGCTCGCGACCTCGCCGATTCGTGGATAGCCGCCGGTCGTCTGCCGATCGGCCATCAACACGATGGGTGAGCCGCCGGGTGGCAACTGCACCGTTCCAAACGCGACGCCTTCGGAAAGCAGCTCGGTGGGCGCGCGAAGTGACAACGTCTGGCCATCGAGCCGATAGCCCATGCGATCGGAGCTCGCCGAGACGCGAAAGCGCGACCCGACGAGCGCGGCGAGCGACGCCTCGGTCAGCAGATCGGTGTGGGCACCGCGAATGAGCCGGACGACCGCGTCTTCAGAAATCGGTGTGCGAATGGAGACTCCCGCGCTCCAACGGGCGACGGTGGCCGTATGCCTGCCGGCGTCCGCGCGCACTGACGCGGCGATGCGCCGCGACAGCTCCGACGGCTGCCCCACGGCCAACGAATCGCCGGCGTGGAGTGCTCGACCGGAGAAGCCGCCGAATTCGGCACGCAGATAGGTGCTGCGGCTACCGAAGACGGCGGGGACGTCGATGCCTCCGGCGACAGCGATATACGTCCTGCAGCCGCGGAGCGCGCGGCCGAAATGGAGTGTCGTTCCGGCGGGGAGCAGCGCCGCGTGCCACAACGGAATCGCGGTTGTGCCGACGGCGGCCTCGAGATCGGCGCCGGTGAGCGCGATCAACGTCTCCTCGGTGAAGAGGAGTGATGGCCCGATCAGCGTCGTCTCGAGCGCGGCGGCGCTCGCATCGTTGCCGACGACGAGATTGGCGATGCGCATTGCCATGCGATCCATGGCGCCACCGCCGGGAATCCCTTGATGCTGATGCGACGGCCTGCCGAGATCCTGAACGGTCGTCTGAAGGCCGCCGGTCAAGACGCGAATCGTCATCCGGCCGCCTGCTCGAATTCCGCGCGTGAGATGGGTCGAAAGCGCACGCGATCGCCGGTCACGAGCAGCGTCGGCTCTTCACGCGCGATGTCGAAGATCTTCACGGGCGTTTTGCCGATGAGATTCCAACCGCCGGGCGAGACGAGCGGATACACGCCGGTCTGTCGTCCGCCGATGCCGACGGTTCCCGCGGGAACGGCGGTGCGCGGCGTCTTGCGTCGCGGCGTGGCAATTCGCTCCGGCAACCCACCGAGATAGGCGAAGCCCGGCATGAAGCCGACCATATACACGAGGTATTCGGCACCGCTGTGAAGCTCGATCACTTCGTCGGCCGTGAGACCGTGCGTGCGCGCGACGTCGTCGAGATCGGGACCAACGTCGCCGCCGTAGCACACGGGAATCTCGACGACGCGCGGTGCGCCGAGCTCCTCTACGTCGAGGCTGGCAAGTCTTTCGCGGAGGAAGCTCACCACGCATTCGTGTGGCGTCGCGTCGCCCCGACGCGCGGCGGCGCTGGGATCATAGTGCACGACGATACTGACGAACGCGGGGACGAGGTCGACGAACCCCGGAGGCGGATCGCCGCGAATCCGTGTCGACGCCGCTCGGACGAGTCGGTGGGTTCGCTCGTCGATCGTATCGCCGAGCGTGATCATGACGGCGCTGTCGCCCAGCGGCGCAAATTGCATGGGGCGAGTGGCTCGCTTCGCGGCGACGTCGCGTCTGTTAGACGTCGAGACTCATCCCCTCGGCGGCGGCCACGATGCGCAGCCGCGATCCACGGGCCCGCGCGGCGTCGCGGCATGCCGCCGCGCACGCATCGAGATCGTCGTCGGAGCGTTCGGGTTTGTGATGGAACAGGACGAGCGTTTCGACATCGCTGTCGATCGCCAGATCCAGCGCCTCGTCGTAGGTCGAGTGGCCCCACCCGCGGTGTTCGGCGTATTCGTCGTTGGTGTACGTGGCGTCGTGCACGAGCACGTTCACTCCGCGAATGAACGCAACGAGCTCCTCGCGCCAATTCTTGGGCGAGCGATAGCTGTCGTTCGCGGCGAGCTCGTTGTCCGAGACGTAGACGAACGATCGCGGTGCCGGGCCGCGCGACGCGAACCGGTACGCGACGGCTCCGCCGGGGTGCTGTACGCCGAAGGTGGCGAAGTCAAAGTCGTCGGCCGACGGCCGGCTTTCGCCGATATTCTTGAACTCGACGCGCGCGGCGAGATGTTCGAACGGAACGGGAAACACGATGGGCGACATCTGCTCGCGAATCACGCGCCCGATATCGCCGTTCGACGTGCGCGGTCCCCAGATCGTGAATCGGTTTCCCGGCTGGAAGATGGGCGGGAAGAAGGGAAGGCCCTGGATGTGGTCCCAGTGCGCGTGCGTGAGGAACACATCGCCCTCGAGCGTCGCGCCGTTCGAGCGCTCGACCAGCGAGCGTCCGAGCTCACGCAACCCGGTGCCGGCGTCGAGGATGATGAGCCGTCCGGCGGCGGTTCTCACCTCGACGCACGGCGTGTTGCCGCCATAGCGAACGGTGAGCGGTCCCGGTGTGGGGACCGAGCCGCGTGTGCCCCAGAACGTGAGTCGGAGCGTCATGCACGTCCGTCCCGTGGTGCGGACCGCGTCCGCGTCTACAGCCGCGCCTGCGCGCGCTGCTCGAGCGCCGGACGATCGGCGAGCGTGATGCGCCGCCGCTCGACGGTGACCCAGTTCGCGTCCTGGAATTCCTTCATGGCCCGCGACACCGTTTCGCGGCTCGCTCCGATCATCTGCGCGATCGTCTGGTGCGTGAGCGGCTTGTCGATCGTGTTGCTGCCCATCTCTTCGGAGAGATCGAGGAGCAACCGGGCGATGCGGCCCGGCACGTCGAGCAAGACCAGTCCGCCGATCTTTTCGTCGGCGCGGCGCAGGCGGCGCGACAACTCCGTCAGCAGCGACCAGGCGACCGCCGGCGACGATTCGACGCGCTTTCGGAAATCCTCACGACGCAGCACGAGCAAGTGCGAGTCGTCCATCGCGATGACGTGCGCGGAGCGCGGACGATCGTCGATGAGTGAGAGCTCGCCAAAATGCTCACTCACGCCGAGAACGCCGAGGATGACCTCGCGGCCGTCTTCGCCGATGAGAACCACTTTGACGCGACCCTGTCGGACGACGAACAGCGAGTCGCCTGGATCGTTTTCAAAGAGGATGACGCTGCCGCGCGGGTAGAACCGCTCGCGAGTCATGTCGGCGAACCGCTGCAGCTCGGAGCGGTCCAGACCGCTGAACAGGGGAACGGTGGCGAGGAAGTCCGTAGTGGTGGTAGTCACAGCAGGCGAAGTTAGCGGGCTTGGCGGACCGGTGTCAAAGGGCGAAAACCCTTGTCGTCTTGTCTGTTAGACCATTGAGTGGCTATATTTCCAAGCTACCCAAAACCCGGGCCGCGTGCGGGTGGAGGTTGCCGGACGCGAGTGCGTTCTGCGCTCCATCGTTTCGCGCGGTCCAACGGATCCGAGAGGTTCCAGTGAAAGCCGACATTCATCCCGAGTACGCCACGGCCACGGTCAAGTGCGCGTGCGGGAATACCTTCCAGACTCGTTCCACGCAGGCAGAGATCCACACCGACGTGTGCGCGGCGTGCCATCCGTTCTTCACGGGCAAGCAGCGTTTGATGGATACCGCCGGCCGCATCGAGCGCTTCCGCCAGAAGTTCGCCAAGTCGACGAGCTGAGGCGACTGTCTGGGGCTCCGCGATCGCATAACGGCCGCCCTCGCGCGTGCCGAGGAGGTCGAGCGGGCGCTCGCTAATCCGGCGGGCGTCCGCGACGCGGCGGAATTCGCGGAGCTCGGCCGCGAGCACAGTCGGCTGCTTCCGGTGGTCGAGCTAGCGGCCCAATTGAGTAAATCGGAGAACGAGCTCGCGCAGGCGCGCGAGCTCGTTTCCATTGATGACCCCGAGCTCGCCGCCGAGGCGCGCGCCGAAGTCGCGCGCACCGAAAGCCGGATCGACGAACTACAAGACGCGCTCCTGCGCGCGCTCCTGCCGCGGGATCCACTGGAAGACCGCAACGCCATCGTCGAGCTCCGCGCCGGCACGGGCGGCGACGAAGCGGCGCTGTTCGCCGCCGACCTGTACCGCATGTACACGCGGTTCTGCGAGCGCCAGGGCTGGCGGGTCGAGACGATGTCTTACTCCGACGGGACACTCGGCGGTATTCGAGAAGTCATATTTAAGGTCTCGGGGAGTGGCGCTTACGGATCGATGCGCTGGGAATCCGGCGTGCACCGCGTCCAGCGCGTGCCGAGAACCGAGAGCCAGGGTCGCATCCATACCTCGGCGGCCACGGTCGCCGTGCTACCGGAAGCGGAAGCGGTGGACGTCAAGATCGAGGACAAAGACATCCGCATCGACGTGTTCCGTTCGTCGGGCCCGGGCGGGCAGAGCGTCAACACGACCGACTCCGCGGTGCGCATCACGCACCTTCCCACCGGCCTGGTCGTGAGCCAGCAGGACCAGAAATCGCAGCTGCAGAACAAGCTCAAGGCGATGGAAGTCCTCCGCGCGCGACTCCTCGGCCTGCGCATTCAGCAGCAGCAGGACGAACGCGCCAAGATGCGGCGGTCGCAGGTCGGCGGCGGCGACCGGTCGGAGAAGATTCGAACCTACAACTATCCGCAGAGCCGCGTCACCGACCATCGCGTCGACTGGACGACACACAATCTGCAGGGGTTCGTCGACGGAGACATCGGCGATCTGATCGAAGCGCTCAAGCTCGCGGACGTCGAGGAACAGCTGGGAGCGGACGTGTGACCGCCGAGCGTGCCGCGGACGCCGTCACCGTCAGCCGCGTTCTCGACGAGCTCGTTCGCGCGCTATCGGATCGCGGCATGACGGAACCGATGACCGAGGCGCGCGAGATCATCTCCGCACTGCTCGACGTTCCGCGCTTCTGGCCGATCGTGAACGGCGGCGTCGAGCTCGAAGCGTCGCTGCAGGAACGCGCGCGCGCCGCCGCCGACCGGCGAGCGCGCGGCGCCCCGCTCGCCTATGCCGTCGGCCGGGCGAGCTTCCGTCATCTGACGCTGGACGTCGACGAGCGCGTGCTGATTCCGCGGCCGGAGACGGAGCAGCTGGTCGATCTCGTGCTCGACGAAACAGGCCTTCAGACGGGAGGCATCGCGATCGACATCGGAACGGGGTCCGGCGCGATTGCGATCGCCTTGGCGGCGGAAGGGACGTTTAGCCGCGTGTATGGCACCGACGTCTCGCGCGATGCCGTCGACGTGGCCCGGCACAACGCGAGCCTCTGTGCGCCGTTGCTGCGATCGTCGGTCGCGTTCGTTCACGGTTCGCTGCTCGGACCGCTCGCCGACCTTCGGGCGCGCGTCATCGTTTCCAACCCGCCCTACATTGCGCTGGGCGAGGCGGGTGCGCTGCCGGCGAGCGTCCGTGACTGGGAACCATCCGTCGCGCTCTACGGAGGACTGGACGGCATGGCGACGACGGCGCGTCTCGTCCGGGAGGCGGCCGGCGCGCTCGAGCCGGGCGGCCTGCTCGCCGTGGAAGTCGATGCACGCCGCGCGTCGCTGGCGGCGGATCTCGTCGGCCGAGATCCCAGGTTCCATCGCATTCGCGTGGAGCTGGACCTGGCCGGCCGCGAACGGTTCGTGCTCGCGCGCCGGCGACACGATTCTCTTTGACGGAGTGGGGGTGGGGGAATGATCGAGGACAAGGCCAAAGAGCTCGGACGTCTGATCGGCCAGAGCACGGAATACAAAGAAGTCAAACGGTCCAGCGACGCGCTGAACGAGGACAAGGAAACGGTCGCGTTGCTTCAGAAGATGGAGCAGCTCCGCGTCGACGCGCAGCGCATGCTGCAGCGCGGCGAGCGCCCCACCGAGGAGATGGAGCGGCAGCTCGATACGCTCCTCGCCGACATTCAGGGCCGGATGACCTATCAACGCTTGCTCGTCGCGCAGGAAAACTTCGACAAGACCATGGCGCGCGTGAACGACTGGATCCTCGAGGGCATCGAGAAGGGCGCCGCGAGCCCGATCATCACGCTCGGCTGACGCCAACATATGACGAGCGGGCAGGGGCTGCTCATCGTGTTCGAGGGCGCCGAGGGCGCCGGCAAGAGCACACAGCTCCGCAAACTCGCCGAGTGTCTCGGCGCGGCCGGACGCAACGTCGTCGCCGTGCGTGAACCCGGTGGGACCGTGGTCGGCGACGAGATCCGACGCATTCTATTGGATCCTCAATCCGACATCGTGCCGCGCGCCGAAGCGCTGCTGTTCATGGCATCGCGCGCGCAGCTCGTTGAGCGCGAGATCCGGCCGGCACTCGGCGAAGGGGCGGTGGTCCTCGTCGATCGTTTTTTTCTGTCGACGTACGCGTATCAAGGCATCGGCCGCGGCCTTCCCGAGGAAGCGCTGCGTCAAGCCAACGCGATGGCGACGGACGGCTTGGTACCCGACCTCACGCTTCTGTTGACCGTATCGGTCGAGCGCGGCATGGCGCGCGTGGGCGCTCGCGACCGCGGCCTCGATCGCATCGAAAACGTCGAGCTCGAATTTCACGAGCGCGTCGCGCGGGCATTCGAGACTTTTGCCACTCGCACGTGGCAGTCGGAGCACCGCGAGTGCGGACCGATCGCGCTCATCGACGCGACGGGCAGCGAACACGACGTTTTCGCGCTCGTGCTCGCCGAGCTTCATGCGCGGTGGCCCGGAACTTTCCCCCCGCGGTAAGCATGCGATCGCGCGCAATGTTCGCCATTGTGGTTCTCAGCTGCGCCCTGGTGTCCGGCGGCTGGTTCGTCGAACGCGGACTGGTCGGCAAAACTGCCGCGTCACCGGTGAACGGTGGACGGCTCTTCGATCAGGTGTTCGAGCGCGTATCGCACGCCTACGTCGACACACTGGCCGACTCAGCGCTCTATCGCCGTGCGGTCGATGGATTGGTTTCCGAGTTGGGCGACCCGCACAGCGCGTATCTCTCGCCGAAGCTGATGGCGACCTTGTCGGAGCGCACCAGCGGACGATACGCGGGGGTTGGCGCGCAGATCGACATTCGCGACGGCTGGATCACGATCGTCGCTCCGATGCCCGGCGGACCGGCGCTGGACGCCGGCATTCGCGCGGGCGACCGGATCGTCGAGGTCAACGGCGCGGAGCTGCGCGGTGTTACCGTCGAGGCAGCCCAGAAGGCGCTGCGCGGCGCGCCCGGTTCCGTCGTCCGCGTCACGATCGAACGCCCGGGCGTCACGACGCCTCTCAAGTTCGCGTTGACCCGCAAGGAAGTCCGCGTCCGGCCTGTGTCGCACGCGTTACTCCTGAACGACGGCATTGGCTACGTGTCGCTCGCCATCTTCAGCCAGGAAGCGGCCGGCGATTTGTATCGTGCGATCGACTCGCTGCGCGCCGCGGGGATGCGGACGCTGATGTTCGATTTGCGCGGCGATCCGGGCGGCTTGCTCGACGAAGGCGTCGCGGTGAGCGACCTGTTCCTCAACTCGGGTCAGGGAATCGTCTCGATGAAGGGCCGTACGCAGGACGCATCGCGCAGCTACGCCGATCGCGCCTCTCAGGCTTGGCCGGATATGCCGGTTGCCGTCCTGGTCGACAGCAACACGGCGAGCGCCGCCGAGATCGTCGCCGGCGCGCTTCAGGACCATGACCGGGCGATCCTGCTCGGAACGACCACATACGGCAAGGGAAGCGCGCAGACGGTCTTCCCGCTGGGACAGTCGGGGGGGGGCGCGCTCAAGTTGACGATCGCGCTGTGGTACACGCCGTCGGGGCGCAGCATCAACCGGGCGCGTACCGACGGGAGCGACGCGCCGCCCGACACCGCGCCGCGTCCGAGGTACAAGACCGACGACGGTCGGACGGTGCTCGGCGGCGGCGGGATCACCCCCGACGTCGTCATCCCGATCGACAGATCGCGCACATCCGACTCGACTTTCGACCAGGCGCTGGGAAAACACATCCCCGAGTTTCGTGACGCGCTCACCGATTATGCGCGAGCGCTCGAGGGCTCGCGAGCAGTCACGGCGCCCGCGTTCACGGTGACACCGGAGATGCGCGCCGAGCTCTGGAAGCGAATGAAGGCGCGCGGTGTCGTCATGGACTCGACGACGTACATCAAAGCCGCGCCGCTGGTCGACCGTGTGCTGGGCTACGAGATCACGCGTTATGTCTTCGGACCGGACGCGGAATTCCAGCGCCGGTTGCACGACGACTCGACGCTCGCGCGCGCACTGTCGATTGTCCGCGGCGCGACCACGCAGCGCGAGTTGCTGCAGCGCGCGGCGAATCAGCCGCCGCCGAAGCGTTCCTGACGTCTACGGTTTGGTCTGGTCGACGATCTTCACGCCGGCCGGCACCTTGAAAATGAACGCCGAGCGATCGACGGTCGGATTCGTCTCGATGGCCGTCAGGCGCACGTGCCGGGTGACGCCACTCGGTTCCGTCTCTTCGAATTCGCGAATGAGCGCGTCGTCGTCGTCCACCCAGACGGTTGCCTGCGTGAAGGGCGCGTTCGTGCCCTTCTTGGGGACGAGCTTCAACGCATGTGTGGCGTGGCCATCGACCGTCTTGGTGCCCGCGGCGGTGATGTCGTACTTGGCGCGCGGTGAATCGAGGAACTGTCCGGTGAGATCGATCGGCGTCGACGCAGGGTCTGTCGCGGGACGCTTGAGGACCTGTCCCGCCGCCGTGCTGGGCAAATAGATCCAGACGGCTTTGCCGTCGGCGACGATGGCGTCGGACGCCGGCTGGCTGAAGCGAATCGAAAGGCGGTTCGGGCGTTCCTGCACGTATTGACCGCGCGCCGTGGCGCTCGAACCGGTGATCTGGTTCGTCACCGTTTGCTCGAAGGTACCGCGAACGGTTTTTACCTTCGTCCACGCGGCGACGGCGCGGTCGATGGTCGCATCGATGTTCTGTGCGCCCAGCGGCGCGGTGACACACGCGACGAGCAGGGCAGTGGTGAGCGATCTCATGATGTTTGCTACACGCCGGCAGCCGCCACCGTTCCGGCCGGGGTCGCCACCGACCGCCCGATCGCCGTGCTGATGGCGCGCAACTCGGTGATCAGCCTGGCAAACTGGTCCGGGTAAAGCGACTGGCCCCCGTCAGATAAGGCGCGGTCCGGCGTCGGATGTACTTCGACGATGATCCCGTCGGCGCCTGCCGCGACCGCGGCCCGAGCCATCGGAATGACCTTGTCGCGCAGCCCGGTCCCGTGGCTCGGGTCGGCGATCATCGGGAGATGCGAGAGTCGTTGAACGATCGGGATCGCGGTGAGGTCGAACAAATTGCGCGTCATCGTGTCGAAGCTGCGAATCCCACGCTCGCAGAGGATCACCTGGCCGTTGCCTTCGGCGAGGATGTATTCGGCGCTCATCAACAGATCGGTGATCGTCGCCGCCATGCCGCGCTTGAGAAGCACAGGCTTCTGAATCTTGCCGACGGCGCGCAGCAGTGAGTAGTTCTGCATGTTGCGGGCGCCGATCTGAATGCAATCGGCGTATTCGGCGACGAGATGCGCCCCCTCTTCATCGAGCGCTTCGGTGACGATGGGCAGTCCCGTTTCCTGCCGCGCCAATGCCAGCAGCTCCAGTCCGCGCTTGCCGAGTCCCTGAAAGGAGTACGGCGAGCTGCGGGGCTTGAACGCGCCGCCGCGAAGCGCGGCGGCGCCGGCCGCGCGGACCGCGCGTGCCGCCTCGACAATCTGTTCCTCGGATTCGACGGAGCACGGTCCGGCGATGATGACTATTTCCCCGGTGCCAAAGGCAACGCCGGGAGCGATCGTGACGACGGTGTTTTCCTCGCGCCACTCGCGCGAAACCTGCTTGTACGGCTTGCTGACGTGAATGATTTCCGCGACGCCGGGAAGCGCCTCGACGCGCGATCCGTCGACGCGCCCGTCGTTGCCGATGAGGCCCACCGTCGTGCGCGTCCCGCCGGGCATCGGGCGCGCGGTGTAGCCCATCTCTTCTATCGTCTTCACGACGCGCTCGATGTCCGCGGGCGTCGCGTGGTTGTGCATCACGACCAGCATTACTCGTCCTCGAGATCGAAGTACCAACCGTCATGCGCCAGCGTGACGGGTCCGGCATAGCGTCCGCGCACGATACCGCGAATGTCGACATCCTCGACCGGCGGGTAAAAGTGCGTCAGTGCCAAGTGCTTCGGCGCGGCCGCCGCGGCCAGCTCGGCGCACTGCTCGGGTGTGAGGTGCTGCGGAATCTGCATAGCGGACGGGAGAGAACACTCGCACACGAGCAAGTCACACCCCCGCGACCACGCCGCCAGCTCGTCGGACGGGCCGGTGTCGCCCGTATAGACGACTCGCCGCCCGGCGCGCTCCATGGAATATGCCACACTCTCCGCCGTGTGTGGAACGGCGCAGCAGGCGAGTCGAACACCCGCCGGCAGCTCGACGACATCGGCCGGCGTGATCTCCTGGATCGAGAGCGGAAACCCCGGCGCGGTGAGCCAATCGCCGTACGCCGCGGAGAGCCGCGCAAGGAGTCCAGTGGTACCCACGGGACCGATGATCGTCAACGGTTCGCTGCGCGGCGGCAGAAATCCGTATTTCCAGGCGAAAACGAGCGACGGCAAATCGCCGTGATGGTCGATATGGAAGTGCGTCAGGGCCACGTGCGTGATCGTGCGCCATTGAGCTCCGAGCTCGGCGAGCCGCCGCGTCGTGCCGGACCCGCAGTCGACGAGCAGGCGCAGGTCCGCGGCCTCGAGCAGATAGGCGGCGCAGCTTCTCGCTCCGGTGAGCGAGATGGTGCCGGTGCCGAGGGTGGTGAAGCGCACGAATCACTGCCCGAGAAAGAGAATCTTCTTCGTTGTCCGCACGCCGTCAGCCTCGAAGGCGGCGATATAGACGCCCGACGGAACCAGTCGTCCCTCGTTGTCACGCCCATCCCAAGAGAAACGTGGGTCGCATCCGCCACCGCCGCTGACCAGTCGCCCATACGCGCCGCCGGCGAACCGGCCGGATCCGTTCCCCGGAATGATCGATCGAACGGCGCGGAGGCGGACATCGTAAATCGTCAGCTTTACGTTGGCTTCGCGGGCTAGATCGAACCAGAAGCAAGTGATGTCGGACATGCTGCCATGTCCGAACGGGTTTGGAAAATTCTGATAAAAGATCGTCGCCGTCGGACACTCGGCCGTTTGGATGACGAAGGTGCCGGGGCTCGCGACGGTGATCTGGTTCTTGCTGCCGCCGTTGATCGCGCGAGCGGTCAAGCGCCAGCTGTACGACGTACAGGCTTCGAGCGGCGTCGGCACGACGAAGCTGGTGTCGGTTGGTTGGAACTGAAAATCCTCATGTCCATTCTTCGTGTTGATGATCGACAACGTGTACCGCCACGGTCCGGGAGGCAGCGTGATGCCCGGGCTGCTCCAAACGAATCGAGGTTGCCGAGTGAACAACACGTCATTGCTGAGGCGCGTCGGGCTGATGAGTCGGAGCCACGAGCGCACGTTGAAGGATCGCAGGTCTTGGCGGATCACCTGACCCTGGCCATCGATCAGTCGCGCACGAAAGAAAACGGCGGCGTGCTCGGGAAAGAGCGAGTCCGCCTGTACGGACAGGGTCAGGTCCGAGCTGGCGCTGATGATGATCGGCGCCCGGAACTGCGGTTCAAGCGCCGCTTCGAGCGTCAGGCTGTAGGGGCCGAGCGACGGCGGTCCCGGCGTGCCTTCGACGAGTATCGGCGGCGCCGGCGAGATGCTGTCATTCGCGATCGGCACTGAGATCGTGATGGACTGCGCTCCCGCGACGCGCAGCCCCCCGCCCGCAACTGCCGCGATCAACGCGAGCGCCGCCGCGCGGCGCCCCCATCTCATACCGCGGTAGGCACCGCGCCGGCGATCGCGTCGCCAACGAGCATTTCGTCGACGGCGGAGGCGCCGCGCATCCTGACGCTGACGAGCGACGAGACGCCCGGCTCCTGCATCGTGACGCCGTAGACCGCGTCGGCGGCCTCGGTCGTCGTTCGCGGGTTGTGCGTGATGACGATGAACTGCGTGCGCGTCTTGAATTGCGTCAGCATGCGGACGAAGCGTCCGATGTTGGCATCGTCGAGCGGGGCGTCCACTTCGTCGAGCAGACAGAAGGGGCTCGGCTTCGTGAGGAAGATGCCGAAGAGGAGCGACAACGCGACGAGCGCGCGTTCGCCGCTCGACAGCAGGTGGATGCGCTGCGTTCGCTTGCCGCGCGGCGACGCATGGATCTCGATGTCGCAGTCCAGTGGCGTGTCCGGATTCTCGAGGCGCAGGTCGCATTCGCCGCCGCCGAACAACGACATGAAGATCTGCCGGAAATTCTCGCGCACCTGGGCGAACGTCGCGAGGAAGAGCTCTCTGGCGGTGCTATCAATCTCGCGGATCGCCTGCTGGAGCGTCTGCTTCGCCTCGGTGAGGTCGGCCCGCTGGGTCGTCAAGAAATCCTGCCGCTTGAGCGTTTCCTCATGCTCCTCGATCGCCAGCACGTTCACCGGTCCGAGGCGTTCGATCTCCTGGCGCAGCGACTCGGTTTCAGCGCGGAGCGACTCGTCGTCGATCTCCAGCGGCTGAACTTCGGCCAACATGTCGTCGAGGGGACGGCGCCATTCCGCTTCCAGACGCTCGCGGATCGCCGTCCGGCGGCCGCCCAGTTCCGTATGGCGAAGCTCGGAGTGGTGCAGCTCTTCGCTGTGCGCCTGCGCCTGACGGCGCGTCTCGACGAGCGCGTGATCTGTGGAGGCGAGGTGGTCGTCGGCGGTGCGAACCCCTTCCTCGGCGCGATCCAGCCGTCCCTCGCCGTCGGCGAGCGTGGCTTCGCGCGTCTCGAGATCCATCTGCCAGCCCGCCATCTGCTCGGCGAGCACCGAATCGGCCTGCGACAGGTCGGTGAGCTCGGCGCGAAGGGCGTCGAGCCTCGCGACCGCCGACTCCTGTTCCTGGGCGAGCCGCCGCTCGCGGTCGTGGGCTACCTGGACCCGCGCCTGAATCTGCGCTTCGGCGATTTGCGCGGAGGTCCGCGTCTCACGCGAAGACTCGTGCTGCCGCTCGGCCGACACGAGCAGCTCACGAGCGCGCGACACCGCTTCATTGCGCGTGGTGAGGGCTTCGGAGACCGTGCGCGCCTCCTCCTCGAGCCGTCCTACCTGCTCGACGAGTGTGTCGCGCCGAGCACCGAGCCGCTCCTCGAGCGCGCTCGCTTCGTGCACGTCGCGCTCGGCGCGCTGGCGGCGGCGCTCGAGCTCACCGTGATGCTCGGCTGAGCGGCGGGCCTCGACCTGTGCCGTTTCGAGCGACGCCGCGACGCCGGCGAGCTGACGCTCCGATTCCTCGACCGCGCTTCGCATGGCGTCGGAAGCAGCCATCGCCTCCTGACGCGCGCGCTCCGTTACCGTGAGCTGCGCGCGTAGCGCGAACAGCTCGGCGCGGCGGCGGAGGGGGCCGGGGCCACCCGTCGTGCCGGGAAGCCAAACGGCGCCGCGTGAGTCGACGAACGCCGTTCCTTCATCGACCGGCAGGACTTGGCCGAGGAGCGCGCGAACCCACGCGTGTCCGGCGCCCGATGCCTCGACGCGATGCGACAGAGCCTCGGCCGGCGATTCGCCGGGTTCGCGCAGTGCATCGAGTGGGAGAAGAAGCAGCGGCCCCGGATTGGTCTCGGCGTGCCACGATCGCACGGCGTCGGCCGCGCGCTGATCGCGAACGAGCACCGCGTGCACGGTGGCGCCGAGGAAGCGCTCGACGAGCAGCGCCGACGCCTGATCGGCGCCGATAAAGTCGCTCAATGGCCCGATCACCTCGCCGTCGCCGAAGCGCTCACGCTCGCGCAGCAGGCGCGCCGCCGCCGGCGCCAAGCCGACGCGCTCGCGCTCGAGTGCGTCGAGGGCGTTGACCTTGCCTTGAAGCGACGCGTGCGCTTCGTCGGCGCGGAAGAGGTCCGCACGGGCCGCGGATTCCCGCTCGCGCGCGGCGCGATCTTCAGCCTTCGCCGACTCGAGCGCGGCAGTCCGGTCTTCTACCACGCGACGCGCCGTTTCGAGCGCGACAACGCTCTGCTCCAGCTCGCGATCGACGGCCGCGAGGGCGTCGAGGAGTTGGGTGTGTTCGACGGCGAGCTGCTCCAGGCGTTGTGCGAGCTCGTCGTTCTCGTGACGCGCCCGTTCGCGATCGATCTCGACCCGGCGCGCGCGGTCTTGCAGCTCGCGTTGCGCCGTCTCCGTCTCGTCGAGGGCGGCGCGAAGCCGCGTGACCGATTGCCGCGACTCGTCTTCCTGCCGCTGGCGGTCGGCGAGGGCCTGACGCGCCGCTTCGAACTCCTGCTCGAGCCGCACGCGATCGTCGACGATCTGCGCATGATCGGTGGACAGGCGTACGCCGTACGCCTCGCCCTCGTTCGCCTCGAGCTCGGCGCGTTGTCGTCGCGCGAGCGCGTTGCGCTGGCGCTCTTCGGCGACCGCCATCTCCGAGCGAATCTGCTGCACTTGCTCTCGCTGCGTGGACACGAGGCGAAGCAGCTCAGTGCGCTGCGCCTCGGCGGCGGCGCGAGCGCCTTGCGCCGCGTCCCGGGTCGCTTCGGCATCATTCACCGCCGTCTCGACCCGCGGCGCCGATTCACGCAGCTCGTGAACGCGCGCGTCGAGTCGCTGCAGCTCACCGTGCCAAGCTTCCATCTCACGTTTGGCCAGCGCCAGCTCTACGGTGAAGCGTCGCGTATTGAGCTCGGCGTAGCGTTCGGCGCGTCGCCGCTGGCGCGCGAGCGACCGCACCTGGCTCTGCACTTCGGTGATGAGGTCATCGAGCCGCTGCAGATCGACGGTCGTCTCCTCCAGACGACGCTCGGCGGTGCGACGGCGATCGCGATAGAGTCCTACGCCCGCGGCTTCCTCGAACAGCTCGCGGCGGTCGTCCGGGCGGTCGGACAAGAGCGCGTCGATCATCTTGCTTTCGATGACCACGCCCGTGTCGGCGCCAAGACCGGTGCCGCGAAGCAGATCCGAGATGTCGCGCAGACGGCACGGCGTGCGATTCAGGAAATAGTCGCTTTCGCCGGAGCGCGAGAGGCGACGCGTGATCACAACTTCCTGGAACGCGACGGGCAGCGTGCCGTCTTCATTCGAGAAGTGCAACGAGACTTCGGCGACGTTCACCGCCCGGCGCGCCGACGAACCCTGGAAGATCACTTCTTCCATCTTGGCGCCGCGCAGCAAACGCGCGCGCTGCTCGCCGAGCACCCAGCGAACGGCGTCGGAGACATTGGATTTGCCGCAGCCATTCGGCCCGACGATCGCCGTGACGCCCGGGTTGAACAGCATCTCGGTGGAGTCGGCGAACGATTTGAAGCCCTGCAACTCGAGCTTGGTGAGCCGCACTAGAACGATCTCCCTTTGCGATACACGAGCACCGGAGTGATACCCGACGCGCGAAGCGAGCCGGCATACAACATTGACTGCCCCGGCGATTGGAAAGCGCCGATCAGCAACCACGCACTTCCATTGGCCTGGCGGAGAGCGTACACCGGTTGACCGCGGTCCGCGTACATGGAAACCATGCCCGGCACGGCCGACGCTGGTACGCCCGAATCGATGAGAAAAGCGAGAGGCAGGTGAACAACGGCGCCGTTGCCCGGATCCAGCACCTTGCGACGCCGCATGGCTTCGAGAAGTGAATCCGCGCCAACCCGATCCTTGTACGCTCCAGCAATCACCTTGTACCACTGGGCGCCTTGAATCAGCGCCGGAGCAAAGGTCGCGGCCGGCAGCGTCTTCCCATCTTTTTGCAGCTTCAAGATAGCGCCCGCCTGCGTATTCGCAGCAAGTAATTCGACGCCGAACGCCGACGCCTGCGCCGAATCCTCGGGGTTGTTCACTTCCGGTGTTTCTGGCTGCAGCGAGCCAGTGTCGACGGCGGTATCTCGAACCATCGACTCCGGCGTCATCGCCACCGTCTGCCTGCTCGCTCTCGGCGAGCCCGGCTTTGGACCTAGGCGTTGCGGCCCGCCAGCGAGCGGCCGATACGCGAGCCACGCCGCGATCGCGGCGATCGTGACGCTGACGCCCAAACCAGCGAACGAAGCAGCGCGCCATCGCGGCTGTTTCTTTTGGAATACGCGTGCTGCAACGGGCGGCACTGTCTGCGGAGCAGATGATGAAACGTCCGCACGCGCGCGCGGAGCCTCGATAGTGCCGAGCACACTCGTCGCCGTTATTTCGGCTACCGACGTGGGGCCGACGAAGACGACCCCGTCAGTCGAATCAACCAGGTCAGCCAGCCTCGGAGCGCCTGCCGGCACCGCGAGGACGAGCAGGGCACCAACCTCCTCGAACCCAACGGCGACGCGAAGCCAGCGCGGGTGCGCGAACATCTCCTCGTAGTCGGGCGGCTCCGTCCCAGTCGGCATCACGAACAGCTCGCCGGCGCCGGGGACCGCGTGTGCGATCCGGTTGAGCGAGATGCCGTAGAGGAAGCTGTCGACCAGCCCGTGCGGGTCGTCGCTGCGGACGAGTTCCTGGATCGGCCGAGATTCGGCGAACAGGTCACCGACCGCCGTGCGGCGGTGCTTCGCCTGCGCGCGACCAATCCCGATCGCGACTCTGCCGGTGATCACCGGATCGTTCCCGGCCACCACGATCGCGTGATAGCTGTCGAACGACTCGCCGAGGCGCTGGCCAGCGCCTTCCCAGTCGAAGGGTCGCCGCGTCTCGGGGGCTGTCACGGCGAACCCGCGTAGATCACGAAGTTCTGGCCGGAGGCGCGTCCAGCCTGCTCGGCCTCGTCGCGAGTCGGGAATGGGCCGACCACGATGCGGTAGACCGTCGTGCCGCTCACGATGCCGGTGACGACGCGTGCGCCTCGGCCATTCACGTTGATCTTCGCCGCCTGCTCACGCGCCTTCGACTCGTCGAGCAGCGTCGCGAACGAGACGGTGAAGCCCAACTTGGTGGAGTCCGGCCGCGGGGCAGGGACGGCGGCTTTCGTCGTTTCCGCCGGCGGCGCGGGCATTTTCACCGCGGCGGTCTCGCTGTCGGTCTTCGCGGCCGGTTGCTCCGCGACTGCCGTTCGCCGGCGGAAGCCGGTCCAGACGAACGGATACCAGAAATCACTGGCACCGCCGGTCGCGCGCTGCAGCTCCTTGCCGGAGGCGACATCGCGAAAAACAACGTCGTTGCCCTCCTTCAGTGCAACGGCGCCGTCGGGCGCGACGAAAGGAAGGTCGTCCGACCACGACGAACGCACCGTCGAGATCACTTGATCGGTTCCAATGGCGGCGACCCAAACCGAATCGCGAGGACCGCGAATCAACACGAAGCGCCCGAAGGCGTCGACACGCAGCGCTCGGGGTTGCCCGGGCAACTCGATCCGGCTCGTCACCCGATCCTGGTAGCGATCCACCACGTCCACACCGTGTGACGATTCCGTCAGCACGTACAGTCGATCCCCGCTCGGCGTCGCGGCGACGGTGATGATGGGACGATCGAACTTGATCGGGGGGGTGAAGTCGAGCGTCCGGGCGCGAAGGCCGACGAGCTCCCGCTCACGCGTGAAGAACACTTCCTCGCCAAGCGGCACGTTGACTCCGCTGGAGACGCGCTCCGCCTTGGCGGTGTCGAGCAGGGCATTGGCTGGAGGGCGCATTCGCCAGAGCGTCGCGTTGGCCCCTCGGCCGCCGAGAACCACGACCGTGCCGTTCGGTTGAGGAAAAACTTCCGACGCGGGCTGCGGAGGCTTGTAGCTCCAGTTGCCGGTCGGAGTGAATCGCACAACGGCGCCGTCTGTTCCGGCGGCGTAGACCGCCGCGCCGTCCATCGTCCGCAGCTCACGGGTTTCGGCCTTTGCCGTCGCCGTGACGCTACCGGTGCGCAGATCGAACCAAACGGGGTGATTGCGCGAGTCGCTGGCGGCGACGAGCCCCGCCTCGGGGTCGAACCCGAGAACGTGATCGAGCACGGGCGCGGCGTCGTTGGCGGTCCACACGACGGAATCCAAGTCGGGATAGCGAGTCACGCGGGCAGCGCCTCCCGTGCGTGGGAGCCGCAGCAACAAGGCGTCAGAACCACGGTCCGTCGAGGCAACCGACGCGGTGCGAGTAGGGGGCGGGGGTTGTTGGCGGTCGCCGGAACAAGCCGCCAACGCGAGCGCCAACGCGACGAGCGAGCGCACGCGCGGAAAGATAATTGTCGCGCTCTGGACGAACAGTATGAAATTCAGAAGCTCGGCCAGAGCGACCAGGTCCAGATGCCTTTACGGGCCGCCTGGTCGACCGGGACGGCATAGTCCCACCGGACGATCGCGTAGTTGAACAGGTTGAGGCGTAGTCCGAATCCATAGCTGCGCAGCGGATAGCGCTGAGCGTCGACGTCGTACTCGGCGGGCCGGCGGAGGGTGACCGACTGGCCGCGCGACCAGGCGAGCCCCGCGTCATAGAAGACGAGGCCGTCCAACGGCGGCAGATCTACCGGCAGGAAGCCCAGCTCGAGGCGCCTGATCAAGGGAAAGCGCAGCTCGGCGTTGGCGACTGCGACGCGGCTGCCGAGCAACTGCAGCGCGCTGCAATTGCTGGGATTCGCGCCCACGACGGGGCACGAGAGATAGAACGTGCTATTGCGGTCATAGCCCCGCACGAAATCCGGCCGGGCGATGTACTTCCTGAATTCCGTCTCGTCGCTGCCGATCGACAGGTCGCTGTAGAAGCGAGTCGCGAGGGTCAGGTAGTTGAAGATGACCGGGTCGTAGCGGCGGTAATCGACGAGGTACTGGATCCAGTCGTACGAGCCGCGGACGGGGCTCACCTGCAACCGGAAGCGTCGCCCCATCACCGGACCGGTGTAGCCGAAGAGCGTGTTGTCCGAGACGAGGGCCACTTGCCCGTCGAAATAGTTCAGCGTCACGTCATGGTGCGTGCTGTCTACCGAGTAGCCGCCGGCAACGGTGCCTCCGGTAACGGTTCGCGTCACGAAAAGGCGGCTTCGATCGACGTTGTTGAAGCCCGCGCCGAATTCGATCCGCGTAAAACGATTGAAAGGGTATGCCGTGACCGCGAACGCTTGGCGCGCGACATACGTCGTGATCTGCTGTGTCTCCAGCGCGATCCCGGAAATCCCCGTGTTGGAGAGCGAGTCACCCGAGAGGAAGTAGTACGGTGACTGCGACATCGCGGTGGTGAATTGCCACCGATGGGCAAGGTTCGTGTAGCCGAGCAGCGCGCGCGCCTCGCTCACCCGGCCGTTGATCTCGCCCGATATCGCCAGGTGGTTGTTGCCGAGCATGTCGCTCATCACGAGGGTCGTGCCGCCGAACACCGAGCGCCCGAAGGCGTCGGGCGTGTAGGCGATCGTGGGGCGGGCGGAGAAATCCGGCTGGAAGCGCGATCGGTACGGGATCACACGGAAGCGCGTCGTGTCGGGCAGCCCGATCTCCATCGAGTCCAGGAGGGCGACGACCGACACCTGTCGCGCAATGCTGTCCGCCGGGAGGGGCGGCGGCGTCATCACGAGGGCAGGCGACTCCCGATAGGGCGCCTTTTTGAGCGACCGCGGGTTGTTGACCGACCACACCGTGTACTGGCCGTTCTCGTAGTACGTGAACGCCAGGCGGTCGGCGTCGCGCGCCCACGAGATCGCGGGGCTGTACTCCGTGAGCGCGGCGATCGCGCTCGTCACGTTGGTCAGCTGAAAATTCTGCCGCGAGTCCAAATCGTAGAGAAACAGATTCGCGGCACCGGTCCGATCGGAGATATACGCGAGAGAGTGCCCATCGGGCGCCCACTGCGGATTGAGGTTGAGCCCCGACTGGCCGGCAAGCATCGAAATCGACCCGGTCTCCACGTCGAGCAGACCGATGCGCCACGGCCGGAACGACAGGCGGTCCAGGTTCGCGCTGTCACGGTCAGTGGCGAAAGCAATCGTGCGTCCGTCGGGCGACCACTGCGGCTGCAGATCGCCGAATTTGTCGCGGGTCAGCTGACGGATCTCGGAGCCGTCCGCGTTCACGACGTAGAGATCGGTGATGCCGCCGGCGCTCCCGCTGAACACGATGCGCTTGCCGTCGGGCGACCAACTCGGGCCGGTCACCGACTCGAGCTCGAGATCGAATCGCTTGTACGTCTTTCGGGTCTTCATGTCGAGCAGGTAAAGCACGTCTTTGCCGCGCTGCTGCGCGGTAAAGGCCAGCACCTGTCCGTCAGGCGAGAACGAGCACTGCGAGTAGAGGAGCCGAAGCTCCTCGTAGTTCGCATCGACGTTGCTCCTGACCAGCCGCGCCTCGCGCTTACCGGTCTCACCGTCGCCCAGCCAGAGGTCGATGAACACCTGACCGCGAAGGTTGTTGCCATTCGCAAAGAACACGACGCTCTTGCCGTCCGGCGACAGCGTCGGCGCCAGGAAGATCTCCCCGTCGCTGATCTCCGGCGTGAGCAGCGCCTGCGCAAAGCGTCGCGGCCGGTCCGTCATGCCGACGACCGGCAGGAGCCGCGACTGCACGTCTTCACGCCATTCCGAGCCGAGCTCCTCGAGCGACACACCCAGCTCGCGCCGGAACGCGCGCTCGAAGCCGACGCTGGGCACGGAGTTCATGATCTGGCCGATGACTTCGTCGCCCCATTTCTGGCCGACGAAGCTCCAGACCGAATGTCCGTAGCGATAGGGGAAGAACTTGTCCGGATCGCTCGCCAGCTTGTCGAGCGTCGGGATGCGGCCGTTGAGCGCCGCGTCGCGCATCCAGGTGTTGGTGATCGTGCTGTTCGGGCCGAGCGACAGATACTCCGCCATTCCCTCGGTGAACCACAAGGGCGGCATGAATTGCGACAATGCCTGAAGTCCGTTCCCCGCCTTGCCGCGGGCGAAGACGTCGTACTGGAAGGCGTGCACCATCTCGTGCGTCAGCACGTGCTCGAACGAGCGATAGTCGCCCGTGAAGTTGAGGAGCATCCGATGCCGCAGCGCTTCGGTGACGCCGCCTGTTCCTTCACCGAGGTCTCCGGTCACGTTGTTCTGTCCGAAATCCGTTCGGGACGAGAACAGCATGATCGGCTTCTTCTCGCGGAACTGGTGATCGAGGATCCGCGACAGGCGCGCGTAGGCGCGCTCCGCCATCCGCGCCGCATCGGTGACCGCGGGGCGTTCCTCGGGATAGAAGTAGATCAGGAAATGTTCGGTCTCGAGAATCTGCCAGCGAAAGACGTCATACTGGACCTGATTCTGGCCGAAGTAATTCTGCGCTTCGGCGCGCCGTGGCGCGGTCGCCCCCGTGGCCGCGAGTAAAGCGAGCGACCACGCAATGCGCCGACTCGCGCGGCTACGCGTTACGCGCCGCTCGGCTGTGCGCTCTCGAGGGGAACGGGTACTGCGTCTGCCCACAAACGCTCGAGCTGATAGAAGTTGCGCAACGTCGGGTGAAAGACGTGCACCACGAAATCGACGAAGTCGAGGAGAACCCAACGTCCCTTCTCGAGTCCTTCGACGTGGTGCGCGGGCGAACCTTCTTTCTTTAGATCTTCTATCAGGTGCTCACCGACGGCCCGGACGTGGGTGTCCGACGTGCCGCTCGCGATGACGAAAAAATCCGTCATGTCGGTGATACCCCGCAAATCCAAAAGGACGACATCTTGAGCCTTGTTATCCAGCGCGATCTGGGCGGCGCGCTGCGCCAACGCCAGGGAATTCGTTGTCGTCGGAGCGGATCGCATGAAGTTGAGCTCGATTCTCCTTGAGAGGACGGGGGCCGTGAGGGCTCTCGTTAGGATAATGCTCGGACCGTGGCTGGTATAGAGCAGGGTGTGGGCCGCCGGTGTGGAGCTAACAGCTAGACAGCTAACAGCTAAAGCTATCAGCGAAGCGGATTGGGGCGGCGGCCATTGGCCGCCGCCCCAATCCTTTTTGCTGTCAGCTTTAGCTATCGGCTGATAGCTGTTAGCTCATTGCTTGATCACCCACACGCGGATCTCGGGCTTCACGTCCGCGTGGAGCCGAACCGGTACCCGGTACACGCCGAGCGCCTTGATCGGTTCGTGCAGATCGATCTGTCGCTTCTCGACGTGGAAACCCTGCGTCTCGAGCTGCTGCGCGATGTCGGTGGCGGTGACCGATCCGAAGAGCTTTCCTTCCTCGCCGACGCGGGCCGAGAAGGTCAGCGAGACCTGCTCGAGCTTCTCCGCGATCCCCTGCGCGCCCGCGCGACGCTCATTCTCCGCCGCCTCGAGGCGATCACGCTCCTGTTGGATGCGCTTCAAGTTGCCGGGGGTCGCCTCGTACGCGAGACCGTGCGGGAGCAGATAGTTGCGGGCGTAGCCCGCCTTGACGTTCACGACGTCGCCGGGCTTGCCGAGATTCTCGACCCCTTGGCGAAGGATGATTTCCATTGGTAACTCCGATCGAGTTTCAGGTTACAGAGGAGTGCCGGTCCGGCGACGCCAATCGGCCCAGGTGTCGCCGAGGCCCAACACGAGCGCCCCGACGCCGAGCAGCATGAACGCCAGCGCCGCGAAGAGCTGAAGCACCGGAGCGAAGAGCATCACCGTCGCGACCGCGAGCGTGACGCCCAGACTCCCGGGAGCGACGAACCACGTCAGCACGCCGAATCCACGCACGGCGTACAGCGCGCCGAAAAACACGAGCAGGTTTTTGCCGACGCCGCGCACAGACGACAACGTCGGAAGCAATACGATGGTGAGACCGACGATCAGGCCCCACACGAGTTGATCGTTGAACCGGAACTCGCGCAGCGGTCGCAGCGGATTGCCGAGCCGCGCGCGCGACAGCCGGTGATACGTGGCCCAGGCAAGCGCCAATGCCGCGAGCGATTGCAGGGCGAGTAACGCCGGAAACACGCTGACGCCCGCCGAGGCGAGCGTCGTGAGCTGCTTGTCCGTTTCCGCCGGCATGTCGCCCAACGTCGGGACCTTGGCGACCATTTCCTGCCACTGCTGCGGGTACATGTCGATCGCCGCTCGGAACTTCGACATTGTCTCGGCATTGCGCCGCGTAAATTCCTCGCCGACTGTCTTTGACGCTCGAGACATCGTCACCGGGCCGACGAGACTCATGACCGCGGCAAGGACGAGCGTTACGGCGAGCGCGAAGCTCGCCCGGCCGAACAATCCACGCCGTGGATTGAACAGGCAGACAAGCCCGAATGATCCGGCGAGGAGGAGACTCCAGCCCCGCTCGAGATTGTAGAACGAGTTACCTCCGCCAACTCCCGCGGGCTGCACGGCCATGCCGACCGCGAGCCCGACCCAGACGATGGCGAGAAACGCGCGCCCTCCCGCCCACCATCCTACGAGCGTGCACGCCGCCAGTGCGGGCACGAAAAGGAGCATCGTGTCCTCGACCGGCAGGATGGCGCGCACGTGCGGGATCATCGGCACGACGATGAAGAGGGCGAGGGCGATGAACAGCTTGCCCCAGCCTCGTTCGCTGAGCGCCGGTGCCGGCGATGTTCCGCCGGTTGGAGTGGTCGGAGTTGCTTCGGGATTTGGCGCGGTCACGCGATGCTACGGCTGCAGACCACGCGTGTAGGGAATGATCGCCAGATACCGCGCGCGCTTGATGGCGGTGGACAGCTGGCGCTGATGGCGCGAGCAGGTGCCGCTCAACCGGCTCGGCAGGATCTTGCCGTGATCGGTGATGAAGCGGCCGAGCGTGCGGTCATCCTTGTAATCGATGAAGTGCACGCGTGTCTCGCAGAACGGGCAGGCTTTCTGTGGGCGTCGCATGGGCTACTCCTCATCCTCGTCGTCATCCGCGTCGCGACGACGGTTGGCGGCGGCGATCTCTTCCTCCGACATCGGCGGAGCGCCGAGCTCGTTCTCGAAGAGCGTGATCAGGTGACGGACGATACCGTCGTCGAGCTTGATGGCTCGCTCATACTCGGGAAGCGTCGTCGCGTCGGCGGTGAATTTCGCGACGGCGTAGTAGCCCGACTCGCGGCGTCCGATCGGATACGCGAGCTGGCGACGGCCCCAGTGGTTGATCTCGAGATCGCCCGGGTTTCCGAGCAGACTGTGGAATCGACCGAGCTTGTCGGTGATGGCGGCGTCTTCGAGCGTCGAGTCGAAGACGTAGACCGCCTCATACTTACGCGTCATGCGTTGGCATCCTCCCTTTGGTCGTGGCCGCCTCCCGCTGGTTGCCGGCGCGGGAGGAGGGTAATTGTAGGCGCGCCCGAATGAGGCGCAGCCGCTAATAATAGCCTGGTCAACGGCTTGGCTCAAGCCGCCGGTTCAGGTTAGCCGCGTTTTTTGGCATCCCATGTGCGTTGGGATGGCCGCACAAGACAAGAGGCACGAGACACGCGACACGGGATGACGTTGGGAGGGGCGCGAAGATGCGACGACTAAGACTGTTGGTTGGGGTTCTTTCGATTGGGGCGGCCGCGCCGATGGCGGCCTGCACACATACGGCGAAAGCGAGCGGCGACGTTGCGCCCGCGACGGCAATCGGGCTGCGGGTTCGAAACGACAATTTCCTCGACATGGACGTCTACGCCATTTCGGCCGGCTTGGCGACGCGGCTCGGCACGGTGACGGGCAACAGCAGGCACAACTTCGTGCTCGACGCCTCGATGGCCGACGGTCAGGATTTCCGAATCGTTGCGACGCCGATCGGGGGGAATGGACGCGCGACCACCGGTACCTTGGCGGTCAGCCCCGGGCAGCTCATCGACTTCACGATCGGGTCGACCCTCAGGAACAGTTCGGTCATTATTCGCTGACTCGGCGACTCGGCGACTCGGGGACTCGGCGGCTCGGCGGCTCGGCGGCTCGCTGAGTCGCGGGGCGTCAGCGGCTTGCGATCGGTGCGGGAGGGTGCTCGCCGTGAGCGAGAGCGCTGAGCGTCGGGTAAACGACCGCCGCGTTGCCGGGCTGCTGCATCGGATCCACCACATTGTGCGGTAGCCCGAGGGAAACCGGGATCTCGTACACCGATACGGGAACGCCTCGCCGATTCCATACGCGGGCGAGGTCGAGAACCGGAGCGGTCTTCACCGTGCGGTCGTTGGCATTCACGAGGAAAAGGATCTCGGCGCGCGCCGGCAGCATCCGTTCAGCGTCACGGCGGACCGCCATCCCGAGGCGAAGAACCTGCGCGAGACCATGCGTCGCGAAGCCCGGGTCACGATCGGGGCGCTCCGAATCCGGCGCGGAACGGCGCGAGATGTTGGGTACGTGCGAACCGAGGTTGACGAGTGGCCGTTCCAGCATCGAGGGCACTCGCGCGACCTCGAACGGGGGCGCGATGACGACAGCGCGCCTGACTTCCGGACGATGCTCGGCCGCCCAAACGGCGAGCGTCCCACCGACGCTGAGCCCGAGCACGACGACCGAGTCGCCCAGCCCGGCGGCGATGTCGATCGCTTCGTCCGCGGCGCGGCACAGCTCCGAAGCCGTTAGGCGTGCGAGCTCACCAACATCTTTGCCGCGCTGCGCGTGATGCGGCAGCCGTGGGACGAACACGTTGTCGCCCGCCGCGAACAGAGAATCGGCGAGCGCGGCGAACTGCCGTGGAGAATCGGTGAAGCCGTGGAGCAGGACAACAGCGCGCGGGGCGCGAGCGCCGTGCGTCAGAAGGATCGAAACGCCGCCGGGCGCGGCAACGACGGTGTCGGCGCGAATCACCGCGCGCGCCCTGTCCACCGCGTGATCGAAGTCGGTCGCCGCGTTCGGATGCGAGCGCACGTCACCCGTCGTCGCTGGCACGACAGCGGCGATGCCGAGGATCAGCATTGCACCTCGCCACACCGCGGTGAGGCTTGGCACGATCACGTTGCGCTCCTGGGGGAGTTCAGGCGGGAGGGGAGTTACCGCGCTCCTTTATGTAGTACGGCCGAGGTCGGAAGAAGGTTCAAACTGGCAGCTCGGCGGCTCGGCAGCTCGGCTACTCGGCAGCTCGGCGGATTACACGTTAAAGCGAAACAGCATGACGTCGCCGTCGCGAACCACGTAGTCCTTGCCCTCCGACCGAACGACGCCCTTTTCGCGGGCGCCCTTCCAACCGCCGTTCGAAACGAAATCCTCGTACGACGCGGTTTCGGCGCGAATGAAGCCGCGCTCGAAGTCGGTGTGGATGACGCCGGCCGCCGCGGGCGCGGTGTCACCGCAGTGGATTGTCCACGCGCGCACTTCCTGTTCACCGGCGGTGAAATAGGTCTGCAATCCGAGCAGGTGATAGCCGGCCCGAATGAGGCGATCGAGGCCGGCGGACTCGAGCCCGAGCGACTCCAGGAAGCCGGCTCGATCGTCCGCCGGAAGCTCGGCGAGCTCGGCTTCGATCTTCGCCGAAAAAGACACGACCTCGGCGTGCTCGCCGCTGTCCGCGACAGCCTTGCGCAGCGCGCGAATGTGCGCGCCTTCCTCGCCCGAGAGCTCGGCATCCGTCACGTTCGCCGCGTAGAGGATCGGCTTGAGTGTCAGCAGGGAGAGCGGTCCAAGCACACTACGATCGCCGTCGGACAGCCGCGTGTGCCAGAGCGCACGACCTTCCGCGAGCGTCGTGTTCGCGCGCTCGAGCGAACCCAGTTCGGCGAGCGCGTCCTTGTCACCGGTCTTCGACGTGCGACGCACGCGATCGAGCCGCTTCTCGACGACCGACAGGTCGGCAAGCGCGAGCTCGAACTCGATGACTTCGCGATCGCGCACGGGGTCGACGTTCCCCATCACGTGCAGTACGTCGTCGTCCTCGAATGCACGAACGACGTGAACGATCGCGTCGGTCTCTCGAATGTTGGCGAGGAACTGGTTGCCCAATCCTTCACCCTGCGACGCGCCCTTCACGAGGCCGGCGATGTCCACGAACTCGACGGCGGCCGGCGTCGTTTTCTCCGGCTTGACCAAATCGGCGAGCACGTCGAGGCGCGAGTCGGGGACGTTGACGCGACCGACGTTCGGATCCTTCGTCGCGAACGGATAGTTGGCGGCCAGCACGCCGGCCGATGTGAGCGCGTTGAACAGCGTGGACTTCCCGACGTTGGGAAGTCCGACAATTCCAAGTCTGAGCATTCAGGTTGTCGCTGTACCGGGAAACTGATTCATCACCGCGAGAATGCCGCTGCGGACCCAGAGCTCCAGCGCTTCGGTGAGCGGCGGGAACAGGTCGCGCACGACCGCGGCTTCGGTTTTTCCAAATTCGTCGAGCACAAAATCCTTGAGCGTACCGCGCCGGCGCGGGTCTTCCGGAGCAATACCGATCCGCAGTCGCGCGTACTCCTGCGAGCTGACGGCCGCCTCGATGCTCTTGAGACCATTGTGGCCACCGGCGCTTCCCTTGGCGCGAAAACGAAAGCGTCCCAGTGGAAGCGCCGCTTCGTCGACGACCACCATCAGATCGGTGGCCGCTGCCCAAAACGGCCGACGTGCGTAAGGCTTCAACACGCTGCCGCTCAGGTTCATGTATGTGAGCGGCTTGATGAGGCGCACTTTCGTGCCCGCCACCGTGCCGTTTGCCACGCGCGCTTCACCGTCGCGTCGCCAGCCGTCGAAATGCCAAACGTCGGCGAGGTGGTCGACCACCCACCAGCCGACGTTGTGGCGTGTTCTTTCGTACTCGGCGCCAGGATTTCCCAGGCCAACGATGACTTTCATCGGGCCTTCGGGTTCCCGGCGCCGGAAGAGAAATCGGAACACGAAGGCGATTACTTCTCCTCTTCCTCGCCCTCTTCCTTCGTCTTGCGAATGAGCTCGGGCTCAGCCGCGGCTTCGGGCGCGCCCTCCGCGCCCGGGGCGGCGACCTCTTCGACCGCGGCCTGCGGGGCCGCACAGACGCAAACCGTCGCGCCGGCGTCGTCGAGGATGGTCACGCCTTCCGGCAGCTTCAGATCGGAGATGTGGAAGCTGTGACCGATCGTCAGCGGTGTGACATCGACGTCGATGTGATCCGGAATCAACGAAGGATCGACGCGCACGTGGACCTGGTGCATCGTTTCCTCGAGGATACCGCCGGAGTTGCGCACACCGTCCGCCGTGCCGGTGAAGCGAAGCGGAACGCTGACCGTCACCTTCTCACCGGCGACCAGTTCCTGGAAGTCGATGTGCAGAATGCTGCGCTTGAACGGATGGCGCTGGATCTCGCGGATCAACGTCCGAGCCGTCGTCCCGTCCATGTTGAGCTCGATGACGGTGCTTCCCGCCGAGATCGTGCCGAGCAGGCGCTCGACCTCGCGCGTGTTGATGGCGAGCGACTGCGGCTCGCGACCGTGGCCGTAAATGATCGCCGGCACGTTGCCGGACTGGCGCAGCTTGCGCGCGACGCCGGTGCCGCGATCGTTACGAATCGATGCGTTCAGTGATGCGGTTGCCATAGTACGAATTCTCTAAATGAAGATCTGATCATCGCAGCCCACTCGCGTCGCTCCGTATCAACTCTCAGGAGGCTGCGTCCTCCTTACCATTTCCGGAACGTTCGAGGCCGAACAGGTCTCTGGTCTCTGGTCCCTGGTCTCAGGTGAACAGCACCGCCGTTCCACCTGAGACCCGGGACCTGTGACCAACCACAAGTGCTTTTCCCCTTCTAATCGATTAGTGCGCGTTTCAATCAAACAGCGAACTGACCGACTGTTCCGCGTGCGTGAACTTAATCGCCTTCGACAGCAAATCCCCCACCGTCAACACGCAGAGCTGTGCCGGACGACGTTCTTCCGGAATGGCAATGGTGTCGGTGACGGCGACTTCCTTGACCGGCGCGTCGTTGAGACGCTGGCGCGCCGGACCGGAGAGCAGGGCGTGGGTCGCGCAGATGTAGATGTCCTCGGCGCCAAGCTTCTTGAGCGCGCGTGATGCCTCGGACACCGTGCCCGCGGTGTCGATCATGTCGTCGACGAGAATACAATCGTGCCCCGCGACGTCACCGACGACGTTCACGACTTCAGACACGTTCGGCTGCGGCCGCCGCTTGTCGATGATGGCGAGCGACGCGTTCAGCCGTTTGGCGAAGCCGCGCGCCATCTTCGCCGAGCCGACGTCAGGCGCGACGACCACCGGTTCGTGCAACTGCATCTTGCGGTAATGCGCGGTAAACACCGGCATGGCGTACAGGTGATCCACCGGTACGTCGAAAAAGCCCTGGAGCTGATGCTGGTGAAAGTCGACACCGAGCACGCGATCCACGCCGGCCGCCTGGATCATGTTCGCCATGAGCTTGGCGCCAATCGGGACGCGCGGTTGATCCTTTCGGTCCTGGCGAGCGTAGCCGTAGTACGGCATCACGCACGTAATTCGCGCCGCCGACGCCCGCCGCGCCGCGTCGATCAGGAGCAACAGCTCCATGATGTTCTCGGCGGGTGGATTCGTTGGTTGGACGATGAAGACGTCGTTGCCGCGCACGTTTTCATCGATGCGAACCGAGATCTCTCCGTCGGCGAATCGCCCGAGGTTGACGCGGCACAACTCGACGCCGAGATGGCGCGAGATCTCTTCCGCGAGCCCGCGATTCGCCGTGCCGGACAGCAGCTTGAGGCCGTGACTGGGGACAGCCAAGCCGTCCATGCGGGGTCCTGTGAGGTGAGCCAAAGGAAGGATTGAGAGCTAGTTGCCCCCGGTGGATTCGAACCACCATTCTCGGATCCAAAGTCCGATGTCCTGCCATTGGACGAGGGGGCAGCGAGCCCTCAAAGTTATTCGGCTGTCTCCACTTGTACAACTCGATCGCTTGTCCGCGTCATCAAAGCGTCGCAGTCGTTGTCACGGGCGATCGCGGCCGTGTCGGGCGGCTCGGAGAACACGCCGAAAACAGCCGACCCCGATCCGGCCAGCAGAGAAAGGAGCGCGCCGCGAGAGGCCAGATCATCCACCATCTCGAGGACCTCCGGGTGACGCCCGCCGACCACGGACTGGAAATCGTTTGTGGCAATCGCGCTTACGGCCTCCCACGTGGCGAGGTCCTCAGGAGCGATCGACGTGCCCAGCGGGTCATAGGCTCCACGATCGCCGGCCAGCCATCCGTAGGCGTCAGCGGTCGCGACGGAGAAGGGCGGTTTGAGCAGGGCGACGGGGCGCGTTTCGAGCGGCCGGACCGGGTGCAGTCGCTCCCCGCGACTCCAGCCAAGAGCCATCGGACTATCGAGCGTCATGAAGGCGACGTCCGCACCGAGTGGGGCGGCGATTTCCACCAGATGACGGCCGAGCGGCGTTGGCGCGAGCGAATCGAGGCAGCGAAGTACGGCACCGGCGTCGGCGCTTCCGCCGCCGAGGCCTGCCCCGACCGGGATCCGCTTGTCGATCTCGATCGCGAACCCGGCCGGCCAGCCGGTCGCTTCCTGGTACGTAGCGGCCGCGCGGTAAGCGAGGTTCTTGTCGGCCGGTCCGAGGCCGCCGGCAGGCATGGCCGCCCCCGCGCAGTCCACGCTGCGGCCGGATGCCTTGGTCCTGACGTGAACGCGGTCGCCGAGGTCGAGGCGGAGGAACACCGTCTCGATCGAGTGATACCCGCTCGCTTCGCGCGCGAGGACGCGCAACAGCAGGTTGACCTTGGCTTGCGCGAGCACGCGAGCCGAGGCCGTCATTCTCCGCTTCCGGCCGCCGAGTTGATGTCGCCCATGTGGACGCCGAGGCGAATGAAGTAGTAGGCGCCGATCAGCGTGATGGGAATGAATGACGCGACGTGGAA
>Ga0207674_10000461_pt1 | contig 53251 bp, 50 predicted proteins | sample KBSCornC72_FD_184303 | JGI IMG/M metagenome (GOLD analysis project Ga0207674, IMG submission 184303) | Corn rhizosphere microbial communities from Kellogg Biological Station, Michigan, USA - KBS Corn C7-2 (SPAdes) (version 2) | ecosystem: Host-associated > Plants > Roots > Rhizosphere > Soil ... | reverse complement strand
CAGTGCGCCGCCGAACAGCAGATCGGCGAACGGCACGATGGTCGCAAGCGGCAGCACGCCCGCCAGCAGGTCGACGTCCGCCGGAAGCGCCCGCACGGCATCGTCGACCGTCTGGGTTGGATCCATCGACCGTCAGACGCCTCTCGAAGCTTCGGGTTCGCTTCGCCTCAGCGTTTGCGCTTGGACGCCCCGCGCTTCTTGGCCGGTTGTTGCTGCGCGAGCAGTTGCAGCGCCTCCCGCTTGCCGATGCCGCGGCGCGCCGCCAGCACAGCCAGCTGACCCGCCCGCGGCGATGCGTGACCCTGTTCCCAGTTGTAGATCGATTGGGCGCTCACGCCGACGAGGCGTCCGAAATCGGCGGCGGACAGGCCGAGCCGCGCGCGCTGGGACTTGAGCCCCTTGGCGACGAACCGGATCTTCTGTGGCCCCTCGCGCGTGGGCACCGAGCCGCCGTCAGACCTTTGCCGCCGGACAAGCGCCATCTGCCGCTCGAGCGTCGCCACCTGCCGTCGCAGCGCGGCAATATGCCGCCGGTACTGCGTAGACGCCTTTTTCGTCGCCTGTACCTGCGCGCGCACCTCACGGCGGGCGAGGCGCGTTATTTCCTGCTTGAGCAGGGCACCGATGTTTGGCATGACTGTCCTTTGGTTTTGACTGGGTGGGCTTCTGGCCGCGCTTCACGTAGTCCGATCACCCGTTGTGTTCGATCCGGCCCGGAGCATACGGCATTGCTGCCGGAGCTCCGGCGAAGCGACGGGGATTCCGGCAGTCTGCCGCACCGCGACGCTGTGTAGAGGACCTGATGATGACCGACACGATTCCCGACACCGGCGACACGGGCCGCCGGTTCTGCGACCTGGTGATGAAAGGCGGTATCACGTCGGGAATCGTCTTTCCGACCGCCGTTGCACGACTGTCCACACAATATCGCTTTCGGCATATCGGGGGAACCTCCGCGGGTGCGATTGCTGCCGCGGGGGCCGCTGCCGCGGAGTTTCGCCGGGCGACCGATCGGGTCCAGCCAGGCTATGGCTTTGCCGAACTTGCCCGGCTGCCCGAGTACCTGGGCGGGCGACCCGAACGGGGGCACTCGCGCCTGTTCCGGCTGTTCGAGCCGGAGCCCGCCGCGCGACGGCATTTCGCGATCCTCGCGGCCATGCTCAACCGCACGAGCGTCGCCGCCCGCGTGCTGCACGGCAGTCGGGCGCTGGCATGCGCGTTTCCGCTCGCCGCCGTGCTGGGAGCGATTCCCGGATTGATCCTCGTCGCCGCCGCCCACGGCGGGTCGCCGCTCGGCATCGTTGCCGCTGCGATCGCCGCGTTGTTCGCTGTCGCCGGCGGCATCGTCGGTGCGGCGGTCGCGGCGACGGCATCGCTCGCGCGGTTGCTTCCAGCCTGTGAGTTCGGCCTCGTGCGAGGTCATTCGACGAGCGGCGATCGTTCCCGACTCACCGACTGGCTGCACGGTTACCTGCAGGATCTCGCCGGGAAGCGTTCCGGCGAGCCGTTGACGTTCGGCGATCTCGACGGCGTATTGCTCGACCCGGCGACCGGCGTACGTGGCATCGATCTGCAGATGATGACGACCGCGCTGTCGCTGGGTCGTCCCTATTCGCTGCCGTTCGACAACGAGCAGTTCTATTTCAAGCCTGACGAGCTTGCGCTGTACTTTCCCGCCGACGTGATCGAGTGGATCGTCGCGCAACCCGGTGACCGCAGCAACGCAAACCGCGCGCGCGACGATGCGATGCGGTCGTTCGGCTACCAGCCGCTGCCGATGCGTGCGACGCTGCCGGTGATCGTCGCCGTCCGCTTGAGCCTGTCGTTTCCCGTGCTGTTGTCCGCGGTGCCGCTTTATCGCTACGCATGGGAGTGGTTCGATCGGGGCGCGGGTGCTGGGGCCGTTCGCCGCGACGGCACCTACGCTGCAGAGAACGCCGCGACACCGCCTGGCGACGACACGTCCGACATCGACGCCGCCGCGAGCGCCGCGGCAACCACTGCACGAGAACCGCGCTTCATCGAGGCGAACGTGCGTCGCGTGCTGTTCAGCGACGGCGGCATCTGCAGCAACTTTCCGCTGCAGATGTTCGACGCGGTCCTGCCCGGGTGGCCGACGTTCGGCATCAATCTGCGCGACGACCTGACCGAACCGGCGAGCGCCGCGGAGCGCGCGTACCTGCCGCCGCGCGGCAGCGCGCTGCCGCCCGAGGACTACGCGATCGCAGATGCAGGTGCTGCGGGCGTGTTCTCGTTCGGTTCGGCCGTCATCCGGACGATGCAGAACTGGCGCGACAATCTGCAGCGCGCAGCGCCCGGTTTTCGCGATCGGGTGCTGACGATCCGCCACACCGCCCTCGAAGGCGGGCTCAACCTCGATATGTCCGAAGACGACATCACGGCGATGGCGGCGTCGGGCGAGGCCGGCGCGCAGAGGCTTATCGACGCGTTTGCCCGTGCGCCCGATCTCGCATCCGACCACTTCACGTACCATCGCTGGGTCCGCGCACGCTCGCTGCTCGGCGTGCTGCAGCGGATGTTGCGCGACATTCACCAGGGCGCCACCGTGCTCGACAACCATCCTCCTTATCCCGACCTGATCCGCGACGCACCGGCGTACGTCGGTTCGAGCTATCGACTTTCCGACGGCGCTCGCGACGCTGCTGCCCGGCTGCTCGATGCGCTAGACGCACTCGACCGCGAGCTCGAAGCCGGCAACGCCGAGTTCGCTCGAACGGCGCCGCGTCCGGAGGTCGAACTGCGCATCCAGCCCGTGCTGTAATGACGGCGGTCGCGACGCCGACGGGCGCGCGCGCGGCCGAAGGCCATTTCGATGTCGTCGTCGTCGGCGCCGGTGCCGCCGGCATGATGTGCGCGGCGGTCGCAGGCAAGCGCGGACGCCGCGTGCTGTTGATCGAGCACTATCACGTCGTCGGCGAGAAGATCCGTATCTCCGGCGGAGGTCGCTGCAACTTCACCAACGCGAATGCCGGACCGGCGAATTACCTGTCGCAGAATCCGGATTTCTGCCGCAGTGCGCTCGCGCGCTACACGCCGGCGCATTTCATCGCACTCGTCGAGCAATACGGTATCGCTCATCACGAGAAGAAGCTCGGCCAGCAGTTCTGCGACAACTCGTCGCGCGAGATCATCGCGATGCTGAAGACCGAGTGCGACCTCGGCGGCGTTGCCTGGGCAATGCCGTGCGGCGTCGAGCGCGTGTCGGTCGAGCGCAGCGGATTTGCCGTTGCCACGTCGATGGGCCGAGCGCAGACACCGTCGTTGGTCATCGCAACAGGCGGCCTCACCGTACCGAAGATAGGCGCGACGCCCTTCGGCTATCGGGTCGCCGAGCAGTTCGACCTGCCGGTGATCGCGCCGCGGCCGGCGCTGGTGCCGCTGGCGTTCGCACCCGATGCGCTCGACTGCTACGGCGATCTGTCGGGTGTATCGATCGACGTCGACGTCACGTGCGGGGACGGGCGTTTTCGCGAGAACCTGCTATTCACGCATCGCGGCCTGTCCGGGCCGGCGATCCTGCAAATCTCGTCGTACTGGGACGGGCGCACGCCGCTTGCGATCGACCTCCTGCCCGACATCGACGCGGGCGAATGGCTCTGCGAACGCGCGACGTCGAATGCGCGTCTCGATACGCTGCTCGCCGACAAGTTACCGAAGCGGTTCGCGCAGCAATGGTCCATAGCGCAGACTGCCGCGCGACCCTTGCGAGAGCTCGGCGCGCAACGACTGCGAGTGCTCGGTGCGCAACTGAATCACTGGGAGGTGCTTCCGTCGGGCACGCTCGGGTATAACAAGGCCGAGGTGACGGCGGGTGGCGTCGATACGCGTCAATTGTCGTCGCGGACGATGGCCGCAGTGAGCGTGCCGGGCCTGCACTTCATCGGCGAGGTCGTCGACGTGACCGGCTGGCTCGGCGGCTACAACTTCCAGTGGGCGTGGGCATCGGCGACCGCCGCGGGTGAGGCGGTGTAACCGGCGCCGCGCAATGACGCAGGGAGATCGCGTGGTCGTTCATCTGATCGACGGCACGTACGAGCTGTTCCGGCACTTCTATGGGCTGCGTCGATTCACGAAGGGCGAGGATCGGCCCTACGGCGCCGTCGTCGGCGTGTTGCAGACCGTGCTGCAGATGATCGAGCAGGGTGCCACGCACATCGGTGTCGCCACCGACCACGTCATCGAATCGTTTCGCAACCGCCTGTGGGCCGGCTACAAGACCGGCGCCGGCATCGAGCCCGCGCTGTGGCGGCAATTCCATCCGCTGGAGGATGCGCTCGTCGCGATGGGTGTCGTCACGTGGCCGATGACCGAGCTCGAGGCGGACGATGCGCTCGCGTCGGCGGCGCGGATCGCTGCCGAAGACGAGCGCGTCGACAAGGTCTGCATCTGGACGCCCGACAAGGATCTCGCGCAATGTGTGGTCGGCGATCGCATCGTGCAGATGGACCGCGCAGGCAAGAGCATCCGCGACGCGGCCGGTGTTCGGCGCAAGTTCGGCGTCGACCCGGTGCATATTCCTGATTACCTGGCGCTCGTGGGTGACGCCGCCGACGGCTATCCTGGCATTCCTGGCATCGGCGCGGTGACGGCAGCGCGCCTCGTGAACAAGCACGGCAGCATCGAACAGTTTCCGCCATCGGTGCTGGGCGACAAGCACGCGCTGGCGCAGTTGTTCAAGAATCTCGCCACGCTGCGCACCGACGCCGCGCTCTTCCGCGACGTCGACGAGCTTGGCTGGCGCGGACCCGGCGCCGATTTCACCGAGCTTGCGCAACGGATCGATTCGGAGAGGCTCGTCGAGCGCAGCGAGAAGGCGCGGCTGGCATTGTCGTAACGGTCATCGGGAGCAAGCATGCAACTGCGAGTCGCAGCGCCCAACCATTCGCCGTGGACCGCGATCGTTCTCGGTGGCGTTGTCGCGGGAACGCTGGACATCGGCGCAGCGGCGCTGATCAACTGGGCATCGCCCGCATTGATCCTGCGCTTCGTCGCCGGCGGTCTGCTCGGCAAGACGGCGCTCGACGGCGGGGCAGCGATCGCGCTGCTCGGCTATGGCGTGCAGATCGCGATGTCGCTGATCATCGCCGCGATCTACGTCGGCGCGAGCCACCGGCTGGCGTGGTTGCGCGAGCGATGGATCGCGGCGGGGCTCGCCTTCGGCGTCGTCGTGTTCCTGGTGATGAACTTCGTCGTAATGCCGTTATCGGCGTTGGCGCGCTGGCCGCATTTCACCGTCACGAGCTTCGCGTGGAACATGCTGGCGATGCTGGTGTTCGGCGTCATCATCGCGTTCTTCGCGCGCGACACGACCGCGACGAGAAACTGACTCCCCACCCCTGCAACACCGCGGAACCCTGCGCCTGAGGCGCTTCAACTGCACACGGTTCCCGGGCCGCTGAAGATCTGCCGGGTGATGTGCTTCACCTGGCTGACCGCGTTCACGGTGTAGGCGAACGTCGCATGGTTGCCGTCGGCGAACGTCAGCGTGACGTTGCCGATCGCAACGACCGCAACGGAAGCCGGATTCCACGGCGACGTGCTGAACGCCGGTCCGGTCGTCCGGTAGAGCGTGCCCGCATACGTGGCGGCGCTCGTCTTCTGCGCTGTGGCCGACAGCCACAGTGGCAAACCATCCACGTCATAGGTGAACCACGTCACGAACAGCGTATTGCCCTGATGCGTGACGTTGAGTCCCCAGCCCGATTCGGATCCGGGCGGGTCGTTCCACCACAAGTCCTGGTAATTGGTGGCGGCCTCGAGATGCGCAAGCGTGCCGAACCTGCACGTGGGCAACGGGCCGAACACCTGCCGCGTGATCGCCTTGGAGCGGGTGATGCCGTTGACGGTGAACGTGAACGTGCCTGTGTCGGCGCTCGTGAACGTCAACGCACCAGTGCCGACCGCCACCGGCACCACGTGCGCCGGGTCGAACGGCGTGGCATTGAACGGCGGACCGCTGGTCTTGTAGAGCGTGCCCGAGAACTTGTTGCCGCCGCTGACGAGGTTGGCCGTCATCGACAGCCACCACGCTCTGCCGGCCGCGTCGTACGTAAACCACGTCGCGAAGATGATGTCGGCCTGATGCGCGATGTTCATCCCCCAGCCCGACTCGGACCCGGCCGGCGCGTTCCACCACAACCCCTGGTAGGCGACCGGCAGGTACGGCGCGAGCGCATCGCGGATCACCTTCTGGCACGCACCGCAGAAGGGCTGCCCGAGTTCGCGCATCTTGCAGTTGAACGAAGGGCGGTAGCAGCCGCAGTGCATGTAGCGCGCACCTTCGTACGCGCCGACGTAATCCTGCGCCTGCGGGTTGCCCTGCGGGTCGCATTGGCTGCAGTTGGGATTGGCCGTCGTCGGCAGCGCATGTCCCGGTGCCGACAGCACGGACTTCCATTTGATCGAAGCCGGATTGGTGTTGCAGGTGACGTTGGGCTCGATGGGCTCGCCGCCCACGTACACGTCGTGTCCGGCTTCGCCGGTGCCGCAGCCCGAATAATATTCGTACTCGTCGGCGAAGCCGAACGCCGTGTGCCCCATTTCGTGCAACGCGATCTCGGCGGCACCGTTGGCGGTCGAAAACGTCGCAACGTCGCCGCCCGATCCGCCGTACTTCGAGGCGTTGACGATGACCATCGTCACGTGAGTCGCCGGCACCTGCGTGTGCGCGACCGCGCGGGCGCGGACGCTGTCGCACGCCAGCAGTCGGCGGATCATGTTGTCGCTGCAATACGTCGAATCGAAATACGTCCGCGCGACCGTCCCTGCACCCGCGCTGCCGTCGCCGCACGCGACGGGGTCGTCGGCGCCGCTGTCCGTCGACACGACGTCCACGCGATGGATGTTGATGCCGCACCACAGGTCGCCGAACGGCGCGGTGGCGCGAAACGCATCAACGAACGCCTGCGCATCGGCGTGGTACTTGGCCATCTCGGTGCTGCGATACCCGTCGCCCAGAATCACGATGTTGTAGCGAAGCGAATCCGGTCCGTGATCGACGATTTTCTGCGTGCCAGATACCGACCCGTCGCTGGCGCTCATCGCGCATGCCCTCCGGCTGCGCAACGCGACGGGTCGTTGTCACGGCGCGCCATCACGACGTGCCACCGCGCGACGACGTCGGCGGAGGCGGCTTGGTGCCGCCCGGGCCTTGCGGCGGGGTGGGCGGCTTCATCCGGCGCAGCGAGTCGATGTCGGCGCTGAGCAGCGTCCCCGCCACCAGCCCGGGTTGCGCCGGATCGGCGGGACCGTGGAGCTCGAAGGTTCGCGCATCGGGGATGTCGAGAATCAGCACCGTGAACTGGCCTTCGCGCCGCGCAATCGGCACGCGCGCGATCGATTGCTTCGGGTCCGGCGAGAACGCCTCGGCATCGATGACGATCGGCTGGTGCAGCGGCCTGTGATAGACGACGCGGCCGGCGTCGTCACGGATCTCGAACCAATAGCCGGTCTGTCCGGGTTCGGGCGGCGCGCCAGTCGCCGCAGGCACGATCATCGCGATCCGCTCGCTGCCGGCGATGCGGATCTGCGCGCCTTCGTACGTCATCGTTAGCCGCAAAGCTTGCGGAGGATTCGAGGCCATGGCGTTCTCCACCACCGCTCGCGTGAGTGGGCGGAAACTCGCACACGCGGCGGTCGTGGGATACGTTATCACCGTTCGCAGCAAGTCGCAGCGGAAGATCGCTCAGCCGACGCGCATTCGCCGTGGCGCTGCGGGTCGGAACGCGGCGATGGCAGAATGGAACTCCATTCGAACGGGAGTGCGCCGGATGACCGCTTCACAACCGAGCCGCTTTGGCAGCGGCAAGTCGATCGCACGAGTCGAAGACGATGCGCTTCTGCGCGGCAACGGTCGCTTCTCCGACAACGTTCCGGAACCGGGTCAGCTGTACGCGTGCTTCGTCCGCTCGCCGCATCCGCACGCGTCGATCGTGCGGATCGACGTTGCGGCGGCGGCCGCGATGCCGGGCGTGGCCATTGTGCTGACGGGCGCTGATCTCGTACGTGCCGGCGTCAAGCCGATTCCGAATTCGGGCGATTTCAGGCGCGCCGACGGCGGACCGACCGTCACTCCGTCCCACCATGCGCTGGCGGTCGATACGGCTCGTTTTGTCGGTGAAGCCGTGGCGGCCGTCGTCGCGGCCACGCCGCTGCAGGCGCGCGATGCTGCCGAGCGCGTGGAAGTCGACTACGAGCCGCTGGCCGCTGTTGTCGACGCGGTCGCCGCCGCGGCGGCTGGCGCACCCAAGGTCGTCGCCGATGCGCCGGACAACATCGCGTGCGAGATTCGCCATGGCGATCCCGCCGCCGCCGCCGCGGCGTTCACGCGCGCAGCGCATGTCGTCGCGCTCGACATCGCCAACCAGCGTGTCGCCGCCTGTCCCCTTGAGCCCCGCTCGACACTGGCGACGTTCCATCCGACATCGGGACGGTTGACACTGCGTGCAAGCTGCCAGACGCCAACGGGCATGCGCGACGAACTGTGCGAGGCGGTGCTGGGTATCCCGAAGGAGCACGTGCGGGTCATCGTTGGTGACGTCGGCGGCGGCTTCGGCATGAAGACGAGTCTCTATCCGGAAGACATCGTCGTCGCGTTCGCGGCGCGCGCGCTCGGCAAGCCGGTCCGGTTCACGGCGGACCGAATGGAGGAATTTCTTGCCGCGAGCCACGGCCGCGACCTGTCGAGCAAGGCGGAGCTGGCCCTCGACGCCAACGGGCGGATTCTCGCGCTGCGCGTCGCGTCGCTCGCGAACGTCGGCGCCTACGCAACGCCTGCCGGCGTGGTCATCCAGTTGATGATCGGCCCGTGGGTGGCGACGAGCATCTACGACATCGCGACGATCGACATCGGCATCAAGGCGGTGCTGACCCATACGCTGCCGACCGGTCCTTATCGCGGCGCAGGCCGTCCCGAAGCGATCCACATGATCGAGCGGCTGATGGACGAGGCGGCGCGCCAGACCGGCATCGATCGCGCGGAATTGCGCCGGCGCAACATGATCCGGCCGGAACAAATGCCGTACACGAATCCGATGGGCAAGACGTACGACACCGGCCAGTTCGCGCAGGTGATGGATCAGGCGCTCGCGCTGTCCGACTGGCGCGGGTTCGCAGCTCGCGCGGCCGATTCGGCGCGCCGCGGTCGGCTGCGCGGGCAGGGCATGGCTACGTTCCTCGAATGGACGGGCGCCGATGCGTTCCAGGAAACCGTCGACGTGGTCGTGAACGGCGACGGCACGATCGAGTTGTTCACCGCCGCCCAGCCGATGGGCCAGAGCCTTGCGACGACCTTCACGCAGCTGGTCGTCGACGTGTTCGGCGTGCCGGGCGATTCGATCCGCATATCGTTCGGCGACACCGATCGCGGCACCGGGTTCGGCAGCGCCGGATCGCGCTCGCTGTTCGTCGTCGGGTCGGCGGTGCGCATCGCGTCGGAGCGCACTGTGGACCGCGCGCTGAGTCTGGCGGCGAATGCACTCGAAGCGGCCGCCACCGACATCGAATACCGCGACGGCGTGTTCGGCATTGCCGGAACGGATCGGCGCATCGGCCTCTTCGAGCTTGCGCGGCGACAAACGGGCGAGCGGATAATCGTTCAGTCGACGAGCGCCGTCGAATCGTCGAGTTGGCCGAACGGATGCCACGTTTGTGAGGTCGAAGTCGATCCTGAAACCGGAAACGTCGAGCTCGACGGCTACTGGTCGGTGAACGACGTTGGACGGGTCATCAATCCGATGGTGGTGATTGGCCAGCTCGAAGGGGGTGCTGCGCAGGGAATCGGCCAGGCGCTGTGCGAGCACTTCATCTACGACGAGCAATCGGGACAGGCGCAGACGGGGACGCTGATGGATTACGCGCTGCCGCGCGCGTCGCTCGTGAACCATTTCGAGATGACGGTGGACGAATCGACGCCGTGTGTCACCAACCCGATGGGCGTCAAGGGCGTGGGTGAGCTCGGCACGATCGGGGCGACGCCTGCGGTCGTCAACGCCGTCGTCGACGCACTGTCGCGCAACGGCTTCGGCAACAGTGCGCGCGAGCTCCAGATGCCGCTGACGGCGCCACGCGTATGGAGAGCAATGCAGCGATGACCAGGCCGAACGAGAACTGGAACGTTCTTCCCCACGGCAAGCTGACGCCGATCGACGACGGCATGCTGACCGTCGAAGGGCGGATCAAGATGCCGCTGATGGATCTGCCGCGCCGGATGACGGTGGTGCGGCTGCACGATTCGCGGCTCGTCGTGTGGAGCGCGATTGCGCTCGACGATGCCGCGATGGCCACCTTCGAGGCATTCGGCCGTCCCGCGTTCCTGGTCGTGCCAAACGATCATCATCGCCTCGACGCCAAAGCGTGGAAGAACCGCTACCCGGAACTGAAGGTGATTGCACCGGAGGGCGCGCGGGAAAAGATTGCCGACGTCGTGGCCGTCGACACGACGTCGCCGGACTTCGGCGACCCCGGCGTGACGTTCGTCACCGTGCCTGGAACCCGCGAGCACGAGGCAGCGCTCGTCGTGCGCAAGGAAAGAGGCACCACGCTGGTGCTGAACGACCTCGTGGGCAACATCCACGCTGCGTCGGGCATCGACGGCTGGCTTCTGCGCCTCGCCGGTTTCGCCGGCGACGATGCGCAGATTCCGCGTGTGGTGAAAATGGCGCTCGTAAAGGACGCGGCCGATCTACGCGCGCAACTGCTCGAGTGGGCCGAGCTTCCGGGCCTACGACGCATCATCGTGTCGCACGGCGATCCAATCGAAAGCGAGCCGCAGCGTACCCTTCGCGATCTGGCGGCGTCGCTTGCCTGACATGAAGCCGCGCTAGGAGCGCGTGTTGCGCAGCGCAGCACCCGGCGACAACTGCGCGCCGGCGTCCGCGGGCATGCGCCAGGTCCACGCGATGGCAATGGCCATCAGCGCGGCCGACGCAAGGAGCGCCGCCTGGAAATCGCCGAGTGACAGGTGATCGGTGGCTCGCAGGGCCTGGAAAAATCCGAGTGCAAGCGCTGCGGCGGCAACGCCGAACGCATTGGAGGCTTGCTGCGACATCGCCGACAGCGTCGTCGCGCTGGCGCGCATCGAGGCGGGGACGTCGGCAAACGCAAGCGTTGCCATGCACGTGAAGTTCATCGACCGTGTCATGCCCGCAACGAACAGCACCGCGTAGATAACGGCTCGCGGAACGTGCGGCGTAAACAGCGCGCACCCGATCAGCGAGGCGACGCACAGCACGCCGTTCCACCGGATCACGTCGCGAAAGCCGAAGCGGTGCAGGATCGGCGTGGTCACGCTCTTCATCGCAAGGTTTCCGGCCATGTAGACGAGCAGCATGATGCCGGCCTCGAACGGCGTTGCGCCGAAGCCGATCTGGAACATGAGCGGCAGCAGGAATGGCGTCATGCTGATGGCGATTCGCGCCGCGAGGCCGGCGGTCAGCATGCTCAGCGCGAATGTAGGTACTGCCGCGGCGCGCAGATCGAGCAGCGGCGCCGGATGACGTCGCGCGTGGCGGACAGCGGCATACCCGGCAGCCGCCCCAACCGCGACAAACGCGCCACCGGCCAGTGACCCATTGCCGCTCGCCGCGATCAGGGACAGGCCGTGGATGACAGATGCAAGCGCCGTCGCCGTCAGAACGAACCCCGTCGCGTCGAAGCGCGCGTCACGCGATCCTGCGTGAGACGGAATGTAATGGAGGATCAACCAGGCGCCGATGATCCCCAGCGGCAGGTTGAGCAGGAAAATCCAGCGCCACGATGCGTACGTCGTGATGAATCCACCGAGCGGCGGTCCGATCACCGGCGCGATGAGGCCGGGCCAGACGATCAAGCCGATCGCGGCGATGATCTCGTGCTTCGGCGATTCGCGCAGCACGATCAGTCGGCCGACCGGCGACATGAATGCGGCAGCCGCACCCTGCAAGAGCCGTGACGCGATCAGCGTCTCGTACGTCGGGCTGATGCCGCACAGCAGCGAGGCGACGGTGAAAGTGGCTACCGCAGCCGCGAACACGTTCCGCGCGCCGAAACGCTCGCTCGCCCAGCCTGCGGCCGGCACCAATGCCGTCATCGCCACGAGGTAGACGGTGATGCTCGCCGTCAGGTCCAGCGTGGTCCGTCCGAGCGCCTTCGCCATCGCCGGTAGCGCCGTCGTGATGATCGTGGCGTCCAGCGTTTCCATGAAGAACGCCGCCGCGACGATCAGCGGAATTCGACGCGCGAACGTACCAGGCGTTGCGGGATGGCGCAGATCGAGTCCTGTCCTCGCGCGGGCCCACGCTGCGCGTTGGCGTCAATGTAGCCGATCGGCGCAGGAAGCAGCGGCGACGTGATGCCGAACGCGGGGATCGGCAGTGCGCAGCCGCCCGCGGCGCGCCCGCCGCGCTCAGACGCTTTCGATGATCGCGAGGATGTTGCCTTCGCTGTCCTTGAACCACGCAGCCTTTGCGCCACCCGCGGTGAGCACGCCACTTGGACTCTTCTCGCCCGGCAGGTCGTAATCTTCGAAGACGATGCCGCGTGCCTTCAGCGCGGCGACTTCGCGTTCGACGTCATCGACATCCCAGAACGCTTGGCTCGCCTTGGACGTGCCGGCATTGGGGGTGGGGTAGAGGAACGCGGCCGTTCCTTTGCCGAACCCGTAGACAACGCCTCCTGCTATTTCCTGTTTGGGGCGAAAGCCAAGCTGGTCCTCGTAGAAGCGTCGCGCACGCGCGAGGTCCTTGGCAGGAAGGTAAGCGTAAAGCGGTGCATCCTGCAGTGTCATGCGGATTTCCTCGGTCGTGGTAACTTAGCTTCGAACCTCGACCCTGCGCCCAGGTTCCGGCGACAAGCCATTCGAGTCGATCGTGAGCGGTTGGCCGGAACACTCAGGCGTCCTGCAGGTCGTTTCGGCATCGAAAGAGGGAGGAAGGTCGCCATATGAACGATGAAAAGATCAAAGTGCGGGTGACGAGCAGCGGTCAGATGCTCGAAGTTGTCGTGTTCGACAAACGACTGGACGTGATCCAGGTCGTGCTCGGCGAAGGCATACACAACGTTCGCTGCGACCTGGTTCCCAATCGCAACGGCTCTGCGTACGTCGGCAACGCCAAAGGACGCGAGATCGTCTACGAGCGAAGTCGCGAGGACGTCAAGGCGGACCTGGCCTACGCGGCCGGCTTCCGCGACCATCGGCGCTAGCGCACCGATCCGCCACGGCCGCGGCGGTGCCGTCAGGCCGTCCGGACCTTGCGCATGCGCAGCTCGACGGTCACCGACGTCGAGTCATCGGCCACGAGCACGTGGTCGTCCTGGATCGTCACCTGCAGCCGCATGAAGCGCCTGACCATCTGGGCGAGCGCGCGGCTCGCATCGCCGGGTACTTCGGTCACCGCGAGTCCCGGCTGTCGCTCGAGCCTGGGCATCGCATCCTGCCACCAGAGCTCGACGGCGCGCCCGCCGTAGGCTACGACATCGACGTCACGTGCGCGACCACACGCCTTCCGGATGTCGCGCTCGTCCGGCAACCCGACGTCTATCCAGCGTTCGATCGTGCCGGTGAGATCGCGGCGCACGAGGTCCGGCTCGTCGTCGGTGCTCAAGCCGCGCCCGAATGCCAGCGTATCGTCCGCATGCAGTGCGAAGGCGAGCACGCGAACCATCATCCGCTCGTCGGTCTCCGACGGATGTCGCGCGATCGTCAGGTCATGGTCGCGGTAGTAGCCGCGACCGACGTCCGCGACGGACAGCGTCACTTTGAATATCGTCGACTTCAGTGCCATTCGCGTCGTGACCGGGCGCCCGTCATTCGCGCTCGCGCATCCGCATCTGCCGCGCGGCTTCCTCGAGGCGGACGGCATCGATCTCGCCCAACACGCTGTCCAGATCGACCGGCGCGTCGTCGCGCACATGGCGCCCGGTCAGTTCGACGTCGGGACCGAGCGATCCGGACTGATAGAGCCCCCAGATCTCGTTACCGAAATCCGTCTCGGAGAGCTCGGGGGCGAACTGCCCAAAGTATCGACGCAGGTTGTCGACGTCGCGAATCAGCATGCGCTTCGCATGATTGTTCCCGGCCGCGTCGACGGCTTGCGGCAAATCGATGATCACCGGCCCGTCGACGCCGAGGAGAATGTTGAACTCGCTCAGATCACCGTGCACGACGCCGGCACAAAGCATGCGGACGACCTCGCGCACCAGTGTGGTGTGCAATTCAATCGCCATTGCAGGCGGCAGGTCCACGTCGTTCATCCGCGGTGCCGCGTTTCCGGCAGCGTCGGTGACGAGCTCCATCAGCAGCACGCCGGCGTGGAACCCGTACGGACGCGGCACCCGTACGCCGGCGCCGGCCAGGCGATAGAGCGCATCGACCTCGGCGCTTTGCCACGCCGCTTCCTGCGACGCCTTTCCGAACCTCGTGCGCTTCGCGATCGCCCTTGCCGCACGCGTGTTCTTCGTCTTGCGATTCTCCGTGTAGTCGACCGCCTGGCGAAAGCTGCGCTGGTCCGCGTCCTTGTAGACCTTCGCACAACGCGATTCTCCACCGCAGCGGACGACGAACACCATCGCTTCCTTGCCGCTCATCAACTGGCGCGTGACGGAGTCGACGATGCCGTCGTCAACGAGCGGTTGCAGTCGTCGTGGGATCTTCAAGCGGAGCGCGCGGGCACGAGCCAGTCCCTGAGCTGGGCATAGACAGCACGACTGCCGAGCAGATCGAGGTGACCCGTATTTCGCGCGACGAACGAGCGCGACGGCGGGAAGTCCGACGTGCTCGCGTCGCGGCCTTGCCCAAGCGCGCTCGCGAGCGGCACCAGCCCGTCGCCTACGATCGGAACCAGCCTGCCGGATTTGCCCACGCTGCCTGCGATCGTGAACGCCGGAACGCCGTCCGGCAACGCCACCGGGGCGCACGCGTAACCGTCGCGGGCGAACCGGTCCCGCCCTCTCCAGTCGCCGTCGCGCATCGACCCATGGCGTAGATCGGTGATTCCGGCGCTGCGCAGGCTGCTGAGCTTGGTGAATGCGACCGTGTAGGGGCTCGCGCTGAACAGGCGATCGACGCCGTGTCCATGCCGTTCGAGCGGAGCGCCGCGATGCGGTGTCCCGATGAATACCAGCGCGTTGATATTTTGTGCCCACGCGGATCCTGCTGCCCTGGCAGCAGCACAAGCGCTGCGGATGACGAGGCCGCCCATGCTGTGGCCGACGAGCGTGATTTGCGGCGGAGTGGACGACCAGCCGCGGACCATTGCATCGAGCAGTTGTGCCAGCGCAGCACCATTCGTCGAGATGTGCCGGCCGCTGTTGTAGCGCAGATGGACGAGCTCGGCGTCGAGGTCGCTCGCCAGGCGCTGCCCATGATCGTGCGAATCGCGTGTCCAATGCGTATCCGTCATGCACAGGCCGTGGACCATGACGATGACGCGCGGGCGAGGATTGGCGATGAACGACGAGCCCGCATCCACGACCTTTCCGTGCATCCGCAGATGCATCCGGATTTGCAGCGGATTGCGGGTTGCTTCGAGATGGTCGCCGAGCACGCCGTTGATCGCAGCGATCACCGCATCGCGCCCTTGCCATTCGCCGCTGCGCGGGAACAACGCCACGAGCGGAGTCAGCAGTGCATCGAACGTGGTACCCGCAAGTCGCGTGACACCGCGGACGCGCCGGTAAACGAAGCCCGTGAGGCCCGGTGCCGGCTCGACGACGGCGCGACCCAGCACGCCGCGACGACGGATGATGTTGTGGTGCATCGTTTCCACGGCGTCGGTGACGCGCATGGTCAGATCGACGACAAGCCGGCCGGCGCCCCGAACATCATCCAGCGCCGAAGCGCCTGCCGGGGCGGCGTGCGCGACAGACTGACCGCGCGTACTGGCGCGACTCACCGCTTGCGCTTCGCTGACGGTTGCCCGCGTCGCGGATCGCGTGCGGTTTCTCGATCGGGTGGCTGGCCGGCGGCGCTCGTCTGGGCGCGCGGTGCAGGCGGCGTGTTGCCGCGTGCGCGCGTCTGTTGAGCAGGTCGTGCAGCACCACGGCCCGCGCCAGCGCGCGGCGTGCCGCGTGCATTGCGCGGATTGTGTCCGCCGCGCTGGACGATCGGCTGCGGCTTCGCGTGCGGATCCGGTTCGAATCCGGCGAGCGCTTCCCTGCGGATCGGCTTGCGGATCAGCTTCTCGATGTCGCGCAGGAACGCGTGCTCGTCGACGCATACGAGCGAAACGGCCTCGCCGGCAGCGCCTGCGCGCCCCGTGCGGCCGATCCTGTGCACGTAGTCCTCGGGCACGTTCGGAAGATCGTAGTTGACGACGTGCGGCAACTGGTCGATATCGATCCCCCGCGCCGCGATGTCGGTAGCCACGAGCACGGGCAAGTCGCCCGTCTTGAACTCGGCGAGTGCGCGCGTGCGCGCGCTCTGGCTCTTGTTGCCATGGATTGCGAGCGCCCGGATGCCGTCGTCGTTCAGTTGCTCGGCGAGCTTGTTGGCGCCATGCTTGGTCCGCGTGAATACGAGCACCTGGTGCCAGTCGTTGCGACTGATCAGCGACGACAGCAGCTCGCGCTTGCGATCGCGATCAACCGGATGGACAACTTGCTCGATCATATCGACGGTCGCATTGCGCGGCGCCACGTCGATCATCGCCGGGCTGTGCAGCAGCTTCGCTGCGAGCGCCCTGATTTCGTCGGAGAACGTCGCCGAGAACAGCAGGTTCTGCCGTCGCTTCGGCAACAGCGCCAGCACGCGCTTGATGTCGTGGATGAAGCCCATGTCGAGCATCCGGTCCGCCTCGTCGAGGACGAAGATCTCGACGTGGCTGAAGTCGACGTTGCGCTCGCCGTGATGGTCGAGGAGCCGACCAGGGGTGGCGACGAGGATGTCGACGCCGCGCGCAAGCTGCGCGGTCTGCGGCGACATGCCGACGCCGCCAATCGCAATCGTCGATGTGAGCTTCAGGTGCTTGCCGTAGACGCGCACCGACGCTTCGACCTGTGCAGCGAGCTCGCGTGTCGGCGTCAGGATCAGCGCGCGCAGCGGCTTCCGCGACGGCCGTGGTCCCGCCGGCGCCGCCCTGGGGTGCGAAAGTTGCTGCAGCATCGGCAGCACGAAGCCGGCGGTCTTTCCGGTCCCGGTCTGGGCGCCGGCCAGCAGATCGCCGCCGGCGAGGACGGCGGGGATCGCCTTCTGTTGAATAGGGGTGGGCGTGTGATAGCCCTGTTCGGTAACGGCGCGTACGAGCGGCTCGGAGAGCCCGAGCGATGAGAACGACATGAAAGCCTTTGGGTAATGCCGGCGTTTCGCCACGAGCGTGGCGGCCAGTCGGGCCGGACAGGTCAACCGCGGGATGCGGGTCGAATCGACTGCGGCGAAGAGGACTGGAACAATGCCGCAGCGCGAAGCATAGCAGGTCCCGCCGGGCGACGTCGCCGCCGGTGCTACGTCAGTTCGGCGATTGCGCTCTTGACGGCTGCATCGACACGTTGTCGATCCGCGTCCGCGTCGCTGACGACGGTGTCGAAATTCAGGCGCACGTAGGCGGACCGATTCCGGCTTTTCAGCACCAGCGTTTGCAGGCCGCGCTGCTGGCCGAACGCATAGTCGGTTGCATAGCCCAGCAGGTCATGCACGCCGCGCTGCCAGATCGCGACCTGGACCTCGTCGATGATCGCGGCCATCCGGCGCTGGAATTCGCGCGGCACGTCGACGGTGGCAGGTTCCTGGTCCATGCTGAAGTTCGAAGGGTGGCAGGCCAAAGTGGTTGCGGGCCATTATCACCCGAAATGTCGGACAGCGCCGACAGACACGTGGGCCGTTGCCCCGCACAATCGGACCGGGGGTCTCGAAGGCCGCGGGTTGGATGACCGAGTGACGAACGAATGCTGCGTCGAATCCGCCTGTGAACGCGCTTCGCAGGGGTGCGGAGAACCCGTTTCGTCGCCCTTGCTGACCCCGGGTCGCAACTGCTGGCGGATTGAGCGGGCCGACAAGGTCTCGCTGCTCGTCGACGGAGAGGAGTATTTCGGCGCCGTACGCTCGGCGCTCGCCAGTGCGCAGCATTCGATCTACATCCTGGGCTGGGACATCGACAGCCGCATGCGCCTCGTTCCGGACGGAGCCCACGATGGGCTGCCGGAACCGCTCGGCGAATTTCTCGATGCGGTCGTTGCGCGGCGCCGTGCGCTGCGGGGGTACGTGCTGTCGTGGGACTTCGCGATGCTGTACGCGATGGAACGCGAATGGTTGCCGATCTACAAGCTGGACGGGCGTACGCACCGGCGACTCAAGTTTCGCCTCGACGACCAGCACCCGGTGGGCGCATCGCATCACCAGAAGGTCATCGTCGTCGACGACGCGGTCGCATTTGTCAGCGGCTATGACCTGACACGGTGCCGCTTCGACACCAGCGATCATCGGGTCGACGATCCTCGACGCGTCGATCACCGCGGCATCCGCTATCCGCCGTTCCACGATGTCGGGATCGCCGTTGCAGGCGATTGCGCGCGTGCGCTGGGCGACCTCGCGCGCGAGCGCTGGCTGCGCGCCACCGGTGAGCGTCATGCGCCGACCACGGCGTCGGACGCTGCGGACGTATGGCCGGCGGGCATCGCCGTGGCCGCAACGGATGTCGACGTCGCGATCGCGCGCACCGAGCCCCCGTTCGCCGGCCGTCCGGCCGTCACCGAGATCCGTGCACTGCATTTCGACGCGATCGCTTCCGCGCAGCGCCACATCTTCGCCGAGAATCAGTATTTCACGTCGCTGGCGATCGCGCGCGCGTTTGCGCGGCGCCTCGCAGAGGACGATCCGCCGGAGATCGCGGTGCTGTCGCCCTATACGCAAAGTGGCTGGCTCGAGATTTCGACGATGGGCGTGCTGCGCGCACGGATTCACCGGATGCTTCGTGACGCCGACCACCGCAGGCGCTACCACCTGTATTGCCCGATGCTCGGGTGGCTCGATTGCAATGAAGGCTGCCTCAATATCCACAGCAAGGTGCTGATCGTCGACGACGCGCTGCTGATGATCGGCTCGTCGAACCTGTCCGACCGTTCGCTCGCTCTCGACACCGAGTGCAATCTGATCATCGAATCGCGCGGGAATCCGCGGTTGAGCAAGCTGATTGCCGCGATGCGCGAGCGGCTTCTTGCCGAGCATCTCGGCTGCACGGCACAGGATGTGGCCCATGCGACCGAACGGACGGGAAGCCTGCACGCGGCGATCGCGTCGCTCGACAAGGGCGGCGAACGTACGCTGCCGAGCGTCGAGCCCGATTTCGATGCAACGCTCGACGCCGTCGTCCCCGACCGCCACTTGTTCGATCCCGAGCGGGCGCTCGACGCCGAGACGATCGTCGCGGACCTGCTCCCGCAAGATGATGCGCGGACCGGCACGCGCGGGCGGCTGATCGGTATCGCAGCGGGCGTGGCGCTGCTGGCGGCAATGGCGCTGGCGTGGCGGGTTACGCCGCTCGACGAATGGCTCGCGTTCGACCGTCTGATCGACGCCGGCGATGCGCTGCGCGACAGTCCGTGGGCGGCGGCAGGCGTGGTCCTGATCTACGCCGCTGGCGGCCTCGTCGCTTTTCCGCTGCTGGTGCTGATCGCGGCGACGGCGATGCTGTTCGGGCCGCTGCTGGGGCCGATCTATGCGCTACTGGGTGCGTTGGCGAGCGCGACACTGACCTTCGCCATCGGGCGCAAGCTGGGTCGCGAAACCGTGCGCCGGCTCGCAGGACAGCGAGTCAACGAACTGTCGCGGCGGCTCGCACGGCGGGGTCTTGTCACCGTCGCGTTCGTGCGTATGCTGCCCATAGCCCCGTTTTCGGTCGTCAACGTCGTCGCCGGTGCGTCGCATATCCGATGGAGCGATTTCCTGCTCGGCACGATCATCGGCCTCTTGCCCGGCATCACGACGTTGACGTTCTTCGTCGATCGCGCGATTGCGGCAATCCGCGATCCGGGGGCGGGAACCTTCGCGCTGCTTGCTGTTGCGGTGGCGATTCTGGTCGCGCTGGTGTGGGTGCTGCGGCGGAAGTTGCGGCGCAAGGCTCCGGTGCCGCTGACGCCGGCGCCGAATGTCCATGGCAGCTGAAGCGCCGGTTGCTGCGCACGTTCGCCATCGCGGCGTAACCACGAAAGCGCTGGTTGTCGCGACGTGGAACATTCATGGCGCCGTCGGTGCCGACGGCCGCTATGTGCCGGCGCGCGTCGTCGACGTCCTGCAGGAGATCGGCGCCGACATCGTCGCGCTTCAGGAAGTGGCGTCGCCGCAGGTACACGAGGATTTCCTGCGCGGTCTCGAAGAGGCAACCGGCTACGGCATCGTCGCGGGCCTGCTGCGCCAGCGCCATGGCACGGATTTCGGCAACGCCGTCCTGTCGCGATATCCGGTCGCGAGTGTGCGGCACCTCGATCTCGCCGTCGGCCGCTACGAACCGCGCGGAGCGCTCGACGTCTGCATCGACGTCGGCGCGGCGGTCCCTTTGCGGGTGATCGCGACGCACCTCGGCCTTCGCCCCGGCGAGCGGCGCGAGCAGGTCAGGCGCATCGTATCGGCCGTCGAATGCGACAGCCCGCACCCGACGCTGCTGATGGGCGATCTCAACGAATGGTATCTGTGGGGGCGACCGCTGCGCTGGCTGCACGCGCATTTTCGCGAAGTACCCGCTGCACCACGGACATTTCCGGCGCGCCGTCCCCTGTTCGCCCTCGATCGGATATGGGTGTCGCCGACCGGTTCCGCCCGTCGCATCGGCCGGCATTCGAGCGCGCTCGCGCGCATCGCGTCCGACCATCTGCCGCTGGTCGCCGAAATCGTCGTTCGGATATGAGCGGGTGAGCCGACCGGCGGCGTTGCACGCCATTGCACCGATGCGCCGTCAGGTCGTCAGATCGGCGGCACCCGCAGATCCTTGCCGGCGCACCCTCAGAACCTGCGGACCATTCCGGCCTTGCAGCGTACGCTGGGGTTGCCGTCCTCACTCATATGGTCGAGTTGCGCGAAACCATGACGCGCATGCATCACATTGCCAAACATCCACGCTTCGTTGAGCGGCGCCGCTTCGTTCATCGCATCGACGCGATCGATTTCGGGGCCCAGCGGCAGAACGTAGCCGATGCGTCCGAAATGCGGCAGCGTCGCGACATCGACGCGCAGCGAAAGGAACGTGCCGCCGGCGTGCTGCGCACCGGTGTTCAGATCGATCCAGTCGTCGCCGCGCGGCAGGTAGACGTCGACGGCGCCGCCGGGGCGCTTGACCGGTGCGATCAGCAGGCAATCGCCGCACAGGAACTGCTCTTCGAACGGCCATGCGAGCCGATCCAGCGCAAAGGCCAGGCACATCGCGCGCATCACCGGCAATCCCGAGGACGAGGCCTCGTCACACATCGCTTGCAGATAGGGGATTAGCCGGTAGCGAAAGCGCAGCCAGCGTTTGGCGATCGCCTCGGCGTCCGCGCCGAATGCCCACGGCTCCCGTGCGCCGATGCCGTGGAGACGGATGTGCGACGAGAACACGCTCCATTGCAGCCAGCGCAGGTAGAGCTCGGCGTCGGGCTGCCGCGAGCCGTAGAAGCCGCCGATGTCGGTGGCATAGAACGGGACGCCCGACAGGCCCCATGCGAGCCCGCCGCGAATCGACGCGCACATGCCTTCCCAGTCCGACTGGGGATCGCCGCCCCATTGGATGGGATAGCGTTGCGAACCAGTCCACCCGGCGCGGCCCCACACCATCGCCGCACCGCGTCCATGACGCTCGGTCGCTTCGTATTCGCACCGGTTGTAGAGCAGCGAATAGACGTTGTGCAGTCGCCGGCCGGTATCGCCGTTGAACGCGCGACAGTCGTCCGGCACCTGCTCGCCGAAGTCCGACTTGATCACGTCGACGCCAGCTTCGAACAGGGCGCGGTGCTCGTCGCGCCAGAATGCGTATGCATCGGGATTCGTGAAGTCGATGATGGAAGACGGCTGCAGCGGTGTCAGGACGTTGCCGAACGGCGATGTCGCAGGATCGACGTCCCAGTCGAACACGCAGGGTTCGTCGCGCGTCGCTGCGCGGAGGAAATAACCGCGTGCGGCGAGCTCTGCGTATCGCGGGCTGTGGATCGATACGTACGGATAAAGCCAGACGCAGATGCGCAGGCCGAAGGCGCGCATGCGGGCAAGTGCTGCGTGCGGGTCGGGATACCGCGCTTCATCCCAGCGAAAGTCGAATCGCGTGCGAACCTCCCACGCGGCGCGCCCGTCGAGGGTTAGCACGTCGCAGGGAATGTCGTGCTCGCGCAGCGCCGCCGCGGTGTCGGTCGCCTCCTGCGCCGTTGCGTAATAGGCTTTCGAGATCCACAGCCCGAGGCCCCACGCCGGCAGCGCAGGTGCGGGGCCGGTCACGTCCGTGTACCGGGCGAGAATTCCAGCCGGGGAATCGGCCGCGATGATGAAGAGGTCGAGCGCCTCGTCTTCGACGACGGCGACGTACGACCGGTGCGACCACTCGGCGTAGCCGACGCCGTGCGCGACGTCGCCGGGTGTATTCACGAACAGGCCCCAGCCGTTCGGGCTCCAGCAGAATGGCACGTTCTTGTAGGCTGCACCCGTGTTGACGCCGAGCGCATCGTCGACGTGCGAATGGAGCAGTTGGCCACGACGATTCAGTGCCGAGAACTTCTCGCCGAGACCGTAGACGGGCTCGCCGGATTCGAGGTCCACCGCGGCGATCCATCGCGCACCGTCGCGGCCAAAAGCCGGTAATCGTGTCCAGCCGCGAAAATGTTCGTCGGTGATCGAGCGCAGTACCGCCGCGCCGTCATGTTCGAGAGCGATGCGCAGCGGATTCTGCCTGACGATCAGCGTCGCGGTCCCGCCTGCAAACCGCAGCTCGCCGGTGGGTCCGTTCGACGTGCGCAATGCAACCGGTTTCGACAGGACGAGCCGGTAGTCGGGCAGCGTCTGCGGACCGAGCCGCAGCCGAAAGACACCGTCGCCGTGGCATTCGACGAAGGCGGGTTGACGCGATCCGTCGGTCAATTCGACGTCGAATGCGGCGCGCAAGTCGTCGCTGCCAACGGCACGCAGACCGACGGCGCGCGCGAAGCTTGCAGGGGTCAGTTGCATTATGATGCGCTCCAATGTCTCTCGATAACCTGGCGCACTACCCCAGCCTCGTCGACAAGACGATCCTCATCACCGGCGGCGGCTCGGGCATCGGCGGCGCGATGTCGGTGCTGTTCGCCGAGCAGCGCTGCAGTGTCGTCGTGCTCGACATCGCCGACGAGCCGTCGCGGCAACTCGTCGACGGCCTTTGCAGCGCAGGCAAGCGGGCCGCGTATTTCCGCTGCGATCTTACCGACGTCGCGGCGCTGCAGCGCACCATACACGCCGTCGAGGCCGCGCACGGTGACGTCCACGTCCTGATCAACAACGCTGCACGCGACGATCGCCAGGACCTGATGACGGCGACGGTCGATTACTGGGACGAGGCCATTGCGGTCAACGTCAGGCATCACCTGTTCGCGACGCAGGCGGTCGTCCCGGGCATGGCGCGTAACGGCGGCGGGTCGATCATCAACATGGGCTCCGTTTCGTGGATGCGCGGCCGTCCCGGGATGGTGGGATACTCGACCGCGAAGGCCGCGATCCACGGTCTTACGCGCACGCTCGCGCGCGAGCTCGGGCCGATGAACATCCGCGTCAATTCGCTCGTTCCCGGCGCAACGCTGACCGAGCGACAGCGCGCGCTATGGCGGACACCCGAAGAGGACCGGCAGTTCGTCGACTTGCAGGCACTCAAATTTCGCCTGGAAGCCAGCGATGTCGCGCGCGTGGCGCTGTTCATGGCATCCGATGAGGCGCGCGGCTGCACCGGTGCGAATTTCGTCGTGGATGCCGGCCTGACGCAGAATTGAATCAAGAACGCGCTCTTCGCGTCAGAGCTGCGGCAGGTCCCCGAGATAAGCGCGGCGCAGCTCCGGCGTACTGAACACGGCGGCAGGCGTGCCCTCGGCCGCGATCCGGCCTTCCTCGAGCAGATACGCCCGACTCGCGATTTCCAGCGCCATCGTGACGTTCTGCTCGACGAGCAAGACGGCGGTTCCCACTGCGTTGACGTCCCGGATCGCGCGGAACATCGCTTGCACGACGATCGGCGACAGGCCCAGCGACGGCTCGTCCAGCAGCAGCAGTCGCGGTTTCGCCATCAGCGCCCGGCCGATTGCGACCATCTGCTGCTGGCCGCCCGAAAGCGAACCCGCCGGTGCGTCGAGCTTGTCGCGGACGACCGGGAACAGCGTGCAGACGTCGGCGAGTGTCCGGTTGCGCGCGGCGCGGACCGCACGCGCATAGCCGCCGATTTCCAGATTCTCGCGGACGGTCATCCGCGCGAACAGGCGGCGTCCTTCGGGCACGAGCGCCACGCCGGCCGCACAGAACTTGTGCGGCGCCAGCGATGTCATTTCGCATCCGTCGAGCGTGATTCGTCCCGATTTTGCCGGATGCATTCCGGCGAGCGCGTTGATCAGCGTCGTCTTGCCGGCACCGTTGGGACCGACGACGCAGACGAGCTCGCCGTCGCCGATGGTGAGGGAAACATTCCAGAGCGCGGGCGCACGGCCGTAGTCGACCCGCAGATCGCGAACATCAAGCATGCACGACTCCGAGATAGGCAATCGCGACATCGTCGCGCGCCATCACGTCGGTGGCGTTGCCTTCCGCCAGCACGCGGCCCTGGTCGAGCACGACGATCCGATCCGACAGTTCCGTGACGACGCGCATCACGTGCTCGACCAACACGATCGTCGTGCCCTGATCGCGGATGCGCCGGATCAGATCGACGGCGCCGTCGATCTCCGCCGGTGTCAGGCCTGACAATACCTCGTCGAGCAGCAGCAGCCGCGGCTTCGCTGCGAGGGCACGGGCGAGCTCCAGAAACTTGGTCTGATGCAGGTTGAGCTCGCCGGGGTACGCCTGCTCGCGGTGCGCGAGGCCGGTGAACAGCAGCCACGCGGCCGCCGCTGCATCGGCCCTGCGGCGATCGAGCGCTGCAGCGCCGAACATCGCGGCGAGCGCGACGTTGTCGTGAACGGTGAGGTGCGCGAACGGGCGCGGTATCTGGTACGTGCGGGCAATGCCCGCGCCCGCGATCCGATGCGCGCGCCAGTGGGCGATCTCGACGCCCTCGAAGCGCATGCTCCCCGCGTCGGCCCGGTAATGCCCGCTGATGACGTTGATTAGCGTCGACTTGCCCGAGCCGTTCGGCCCGAGCAAGCCGAGGATCTCGCCGTCGCGCACGTCGATGTCGACGCCGTCGAGCGCCTGGACGCCGCTGAACGCCTTGCGCAATCCGCGCACTGAAAGGAGCGTCGTACCGCTGCCCACGACGGCGGGTACGGTGCCTGCGGCCAGTGGTGCGACCATCGTCACGTCGGCGACCGCTTCGGGCCGCGACGCTGCGCGTCGGCGGCGCGCCCAGCGCAGCCCGAGAATGCCGTCCGGCATGAACAGCACGGCGGCGACCAGGATCGCGCCGGTTGCTGCCTTGCCGGCGACGGCCTGCTCGGCGGCCGTCGACGCGTAGAGCAGCAGCGTGATCGCCGTTGCACCCAGCGCCGGTCCCGCCCAGTGCCGAGTGCCGCCCAGGACGCTCATCAGCACGACGGTGAGCGGAACGGTGATGTTGAACGTGCTGCCGGCCGTAACGTAGGCGATGAACAGCGCGTGGATGCCACCGGCAATCCCCGCGAGCGCGCACGACACCCCCAGCGCGACGAGCTTGTAGCGGTACGTCGGAACGCCGATCACTTCGGCAGCGTCCTCGTCGTCGTGAATCGCGAAGAGCCCTGTACCGAGGGGCGCCTTCGCGATCGATCGGGCGATGGCCAGCGTCCCGACGGCGAGGGCGAGTGCCAGCACGTAGAACGTCCCCGATGCCGTCGGCGCCAGCGCGGGAACCGCAACACCGGACAGGTAGATGCCGGGACCGCCATCGATCGGCGTGTTCAGCACGATCGTGGCGAGCACGAAAGTCACGGCGAGCGTCAGCAGTGCGAAGAGCTCGCCGCGGACGCTGCGAACGCGGAATACGACGGCGCCGAGTGCCACGCCCAGCAGCGCGGCAACGACGCCCGCCACGGGCAGCGTCCACAGGAACGGCATGTCGAACGTACCGGCGAGCACGGCGGTCGTGTACACGCCGGCACCGTAGAACGCGCCGTGGCCGAACGAAAAATAGCCCGAGTAGCCCGACAGGATGTTCCACGACGTCGCGAGCACGACCCAGTGGAACACCAGATACAGGAACGATTCGTAGAACGCCGGCAGGTGCAACAGCGGAACGACGGCGAGCGCCGCGCCGGCGGCGCCGATCGCCACGAGCGTGCGGTCGATGCTCAGGATCGTTCCGGGCGAAGCAGCAGGAGCAGGATCAGCAGCGTGAATGAGACGATCGGTGCCCACGACGGCGACGCGAACGCCATCGTGACTGCCTCGCTCACGCCGATCAGGATGCCGGCGGCGAGCGGTCCGAGTGCCGAGCCGAGACCACCGAGCATCACCGCCGCGAACACGACGCCGACCCACGCATAGATCTGCGACGGTGTCAGCGTGAAGCCCAGCGCGAGGCATACACCGGCGATGCCCGCCAGCGCACCGCACACGCCCGCCAGCACGAGCGCGTGCGCCTTGGCATTGATGCCGAACGCCGCCGCGACCGGCGCATCCTCGGCGAGCGCACGCAGTGCACGGCCGAGATTCGTGTAGCGCATCGCGGCCCAGATGCCGAACGACAGCGCGAGCGCTGCGAGCAGCGTCATGAGCTCCGGTACCGGTATGAAAAGCTCACCGACGCGGAACTTCTGTCCGGCGTAGACGGATTCGAGCTTGCGGAAATCGGCTGTCCACACCCACTGGATGCCAGCCTCGACGATCGCCGCGAGGCCGAACGTCGCAAGCAGCGAGTTGAGCGGCGACACGGAGAAACGCGCGAGCAGCCACTGGACCGCGACGCCGAGCGCTGCAAACAGCGGCACGATGATCGCGAGCGTCAGCAATGGGTCCATGCCGCCGACACTCGCGAGCTGGTAGCACAGGTAAGCCGCCAGGAATGCAAACGCGAAGTGCGCGAGGTTGATGACGTGCAACAGTCCCCACGTCAGCCCAAGCCCGAGTCCGAGCAAGCCGTAGAGGCTGCCGATGAAGACGCCGGACAACGCCGATTGCGCAAGCAGCGTTGCGCTCGGGAACGTCACCGGGCCCCCGAATTGCTCAATCGCGCGCCGTGCTCATCGGCGCACCACGCAGGACGCGCGAGCCGCGACGCCTGCCGCCCCCACCCAAGGTCACTGGACGGCGAGCGTCGCACCCGGCGCCGCGTACTCCTTCGGGTAGACGGTGACCCAGCGGCCGTTCTGCACCTGCTTGACGCGCATCAGGTCGTCGCCGTAGTTGCTCGGTCCGTCGAAGCGCAGCTTGCCCTGGATCGTGTCGATGCGATTCTTCTTGAGATACGCGGCGATCGCCTTGTCGTCCAGGCTGCCGGCACCGCGCACGCCTGCTTCGAGGATCTGCCACGCCGTGTACGACGCAGCCGCCTGCACTTCGACCGACGTGTCGGGGATGCCCGCCTTCGCGGCGCGCTCGTGATAGAGCGCGATGAATTCCGCGGCGCCGGGCGCGCTGATGAACGGCGCGTGCTCCTCGAAAACGGTCATCGACATCGCGTTCTTCGCCAATGGCGACTTCGACATCGGGCCGGGCGCCGGATACATGTAGAAGTGTTCCTGCGGCGTGTAGTCGATCTTGTTCAGCGCTTCGAGCACCTGGTTGCCTTCGAGACCGATGGCGCCGACCCACAGGAAATCCGGCTTGGCATCCTTGATGCGCGCGGCGATCGGGCCGTAGTCGAGGTTGCCGAAGTCCCATTCGAGGAACAGCACTTCGTTCAGTCCGCGCTTCTTGGCGATCTCACGCGCACCGAGCGACATGAAGTGCACGGACGGAAACTTGCTGGTGACGATGGCGATCGTCTTCGGTGGCTTCGGCGAGGCCGCGAGCGCGTCGAGCACCGTCGTGGGAACCGTCGTCGCCGGCTCGGGTCCGAGAGACCAGGCGGGGAACTGCATGTCGTACTTCGCCATGGAGGGAATGCCGAACGTGTGATGGACGAGCACCTTGTTGTAGCGTTGCGCCACGCCCATCGCCGAGAGGATCGCGCCGGTCGCGTACGGTCCCATCAGCAGGTCGACCTTGTCGGCGGTGATCAGCTGCTCGTACAGCGTGCGCGCGAGGTCGGGCTTCGACTGGTCGTCCTTGACGATCCACTCGACCTGCCGGCCGAGCAGCCCGCCGCGCTTGTTCAGTTGCTCGACGTAGATCTCACCAACGACCTTGTGGACGAGACTGGTCGCCGCAAGCGGGCCCGTCAGCGCCAGCGTGCTGCCGATGCGGATCGGCGGCTGCGCGCCCTGCGCGAACACGCCGGAAACCGCGGCCAGCCAAAGACAGACTGCCGCGGTCATCCCGCGGGCGATGCGTTGCTCGATCGACATCGAATGCTCCTCCCGGTTGTTTTCGATCAGGCTCGTCTTACGCGGCTTCGGGTTGCTCGTGATTGACGACGAAATCGTCGGGGACCGTCGGGCCCCAGAAATAGAAGGAGTCTTCCGGCGGATGATCCGCAGCCGGCCAGTCGACACTCTCCGCGACGAAATCGATGTCGAACGAATACTCGGCCCAGCTTCGCCACGGATCCTGGACGTAGTAGAAATAGTTGGAGCCAAGCACGTGCCGGCCGACGCCCCAGCCCTTCTGGTAGCCCTGTTCCTTCATGAGCTCGGCACCAAAGCCGACGTCGTCGAGGCTCCCGACGTCCCAGCTCGAATGATGCAATCCGGCCGTGCCGGATTTCGCGAAAGCGAGCAGGTGGTGATCACTTGCGTGCGGGCCATGCATGAACGCGATGATGTCGCCGGATCGATCCGACAGTCGCAATCCGAACGTCTCGGTGTAGAACGCAACCTGGCGCGATACGTCGGGCGTGAACAGCAAGACGTGGGACAGGCGTCGCGGCCGGACCGGCCGGGCCGTCTTGCGGCTCGGTGCGGCGCCGTGTCCTACTGGCGCGGGTGCGACGGCGGCGGGGATCGTCTTTTGCGACGGCGTCACCTTCGGGCCTACGACGAGTTGAATCGGCGTGCCGTCGGCGTCGCGGACCCACGCGCCGCGTCCGTCCGACAACGGGTGCGGCTCGCACGTGCCGCGCGCGCGAAGGCGTGCAGCAAGCGCGTCGACGTCGTCGTCGTACGCACTCAAGCTCAGGTACTGCAGCCGCTTCGGTGCGCCGTTCGCGTGCACGCTCGCCCAGCAATGCTCGCTGCCGTGCGTGCGGAGTTCGAGATGGTCGCGGTCGCGGCGCACGTCGAGGCCGAACGCGGAATAGAAGTGCTCGGCGGGTGCTAACTCCGGCACGCTGAAGACGAACCGGTTCAGGGAGTGAACGCCCAGCGCATCCTTGCGACGAACCGTGGCGGACTGCGTTTGCATGGTGGTTGCGAGATCGAGTCCCGCCCCTCGGGCAATTTGCAAAGATAGCAAAATTATCGTGACGATAGGAGCCGTGTTGACCGGTCGCGGCAGCGGCAGGCCGCTTGCCGCCGGGGACGAAGCGGTTTATAGGAACGTCTGACGCCAGCACCGGACCCGAACGCCATGGATTTCAGCAACCAGACCGTCATCGTCACCGGTGCAGCCGGCAACCTAGGGCGGGCCGTCGCGAGTGCGTTCGCCGACGGCGACGCCAACGTCGTGCTGGTCGATCGCCACCGCGAGCGACTGGCCGAACGCTACGGTCCCGAGACCGCGCGCACGCTGTACGTGGCCGCCGACCTCGCACGACCTGCCGACACCGCCGGCGTTGCGCAACGCGCGCGCGAGCGATTCGGGCGGATCGACGTGCTGTGCAACATTGCGGGCACGTTCAGGATGGGCGCGCCCGTGCACGCAACCCCTGACGCAACGTGGGACCTGCTGTTCGATGCGAACGTGCGCAGCCTGCGCAACATGGTAAGTGCGGTTGTCCCGGTGATGCTGGACGGAGGCGGCGGCAGGATCGTCAATGTCGGCGCATGGTCGGCGCGCAGCGGCGTCGCGAACATGGGTGCATACACGGCCGCGAAGACGGTCGTCCTGCGCCTGACCGAAGCCATGGCCGCGGAACTGCGGGACCGGAACATCAACGTCAACTGCGTGCTGCCGTCGACGCTCGACACGCCCGAGAACCGCGCGGCGATGCCCGATGCGGATCCGTCGCGGTTTGTAGCAACCGCCGACCTCGCGCAGGTGATCGTGTTCCTCGCCTCGCCCGCGGCCCGGGCCATCCATGGCGCGGCGCTGCCGGTGACCGGCCGGGCCTAGGCCTCGGCGTCGCCTCGAACGCTTGCGCGGCGGCACCGGCGCCTGCAGCGGGTACGCGCGGGTCGGGTCGCGCGTATCCGGTATCCTTGTCGTTCTGCGGCAATCCGCTGTTTGAGGAGCCTGACATGCCCGGCCTCTTGCCCGACGTCGATCCCGACGGGCTGCTCGAATATTCCGTCGTCTTCTCCGATCGGGCGCTCAATCACATGTCGCGCGCGTTCCAGGGCGTGATGAACGACATCTCACGCACGCTGAAGCACGTGTACCGCGGCAAGTCCGCGATCGTCGTGCCCGGCAGCGGCACGTTCGGCATGGAGGCGGTCGCGCGCCAGTTCGGCACCGGCCGCAAGTGCCTCGTCATTCGCAACGGCTGGTTCAGTTATCGCTGGTCGCAGATCTTCGACATGGGTGGCATCCCGTCCGAGACCGTCGTGTTGAAGGCACGGCGCAGCGAATCCGGCAGGACGGCGCCGTATGCGCCCGCACCGATCGACGAAGTCGTCGATGCGATCCGCGAGCAGCGGCCGGCACTCGTGTGTGCACCGCACGTCGAAACGGCGTCGGGGATCATCCTGCCCGACGCTTATTTGCGCGCCGTCGCCGATGCCGTCCACGCTGTTGGGGGTCTCTTCGTCCTCGATTGCATCGCATCCGGCGCGCTGTGGGTCGACATGACCGCCTGCGGCGTCGACGTGCTGATCAGTGCGCCGCAGAAGGGATGGAGCAGTTCGGCATGTTGCGCGCTCGTGATGCTGAGCGAACGTGCGCGCGCCGCGATCGACGCGACGACCAGCACGAGCTTCGCGTGCGACCTGAAGAAGTGGCTGCAGATCATGGAGACGTACGAGCAGGGCGGACATGCGTACTACGCCACGATGCCGACCGATTCGCTGGCACGGCTGCGCGACTCGATGCGCGAGCTCGACGGCTTCGGCTTCGAGGCGGCGAAAGCGGCGCAGCAGGAACTCGGCGCCCGCGTGCGAAGAATGCTCGTCGCCAAGGGTATGCCGAGCGTGGCAGCGCAGGGCTTCCAGGCGCCGAGTGTGGTCGTCAGCTACACGGATGACAAGGACATCCAGTCGGGCCGCAAGCTCATCGGCCTCGGGCTGCAGACGGCGGCCGGCGTTCCACTCCAATGCGACGAGCCGGCCGATTTCCTGACGTTTCGCATCGGGCTATTCGGCCTCGACAAGCTTCGCAACGTCGAGCGCACCGTGCGCAATCTCGATACGGCGTTCAGCCAGCTGACGGCCGACGTCTAGGCTTCCAGGCACGTACTAGCCCACGGCAGCGTCACGCCCGGTACCGAGCCGCTGCGCCAACGCCGTCAGCGCCGGCCCGCACGGTTCGTTCGCCTTCAGCGCGAGCAGCGGATCGGCGCGCGTACGCCCGAGGTTGATGGCCGCGATTGGTTTTTGCAGCGCTGCAGCCCATTCGCAGAACCGGTAGCCCGAGTACACGGCGAGCGACGAGCCGACGACGAGCATCGCGTCGGAGCCCTCGAGCGCCGCGCGCGCCAGCGCCACTCGATCCGTCGGGACGCCTTCGCCGAAGAAGACGACGTCGGGCTTGAGTCTGCCATTGCAGTGCGTGCAGGCGGGAATGGTGAATGCATCGCCGTGATCGTCCGCGATGTCGGCGTCGCCATCGGGCTGCGCGCTCCCCGCCGTCGCGCGGAAATCCGGATTGGCCGCTTCCAGCGCCTGCTGCACGGCGCCTCTCGAAAACCGTCCGCCGCAATCCATGCACACGACGTCGTGGATACTGCCATGCAGCGCGATCGCCGTGGCGCTGCCCGCGCGTTCATGCAGGCCGTCGACGTTCTGCGTTGCGATTCGCGTGACGTGTCGCAGCACCTCGAGATTTGCGAGCGCGGCGTGCGCGGCATTCGGACGCGCCGCTGCGAGCAACGGCCAACCCGCCATGCTCCTCCGCCAGTAGCGCCTTCGCGATGCCGCCGAGCGAACGAAATCTTGATAAAGCACGGGAGCTGCACGCATCCATCGTCCGTCCGCGTCCCGATAGCCGGGGATGCCCGATTCGGTGCTGGTGCCCGCGCCGGTCAGCACGAAGAGCCGCGGGTGCGCCGCGACGAACGCGTGCAGCGCGTCCCCACACTGCCCGACGTCAGTTCCAGCGGCCGTAGAGTCCGCCGATGCTGTAGCGACCCGCACCGATCAACGCGACGACGATCGCGGTCACCAGGTAGAGCGCCTGCAATTCGAGCGCGTAGCCGCCCGATTTCTCCATCGAGAACAGCTCGCCGGCGTGTGCGAGCAGAACGGCGAATATCATGTTGATCACGATGATGGCTGCGGCCGCACGCGTGAACAACCCGACGATCAGCAATGCCGGCGCGACGACCTCGCCGATGTAGACGAGATATCCGACAAACGCAGGCAGATGATGCTGGACGGCCAGGTCGACGATCATGCCGGGTCCGCTCTTGATCTTGCCTATGCCGTGCGCAAGGATCAAGAGCCCCAGCACGACGCGCAGCAGCAGCTTCGCAAAATCGAGCTTCGGGGATCCACCGTCGATGCGGGCAGTGATGCCGTTGGCCATTTCAACTCCGAGAACGAAGGCGCGCTTTTGTTTTCACGCAACGGGTCCATATTACCGTCACGGAATCATCGTCCATCGAGGAACTGCAAAATGACCGACGTACGACGTTCGGGCGAGCGCGGGCACGCCAACCATGGGTGGCTAGACTCCTATCACAGCTTTTCGTTCGCCGACTATCACGACCCGCGCCACATGGGCTGGGGGCCGCTGCGCGTAATCAATGAGGATCGCGTGCAGGCAGGTCAGGGCTTCGGCACCCACGGCCACCGCGACATGGAAATCGTCAGCTACGTGCTGGAGGGTGCGCTCGGCCACAAGGACTCGATGGGCAACGGCTCGACGATACGCCCCGGTGACGTGCAGCGCCTGTCGGCCGGTTCCGGCATCACGCACAGCGAGTTCAACCACGAGCAGGCGGGCACCACGCACTTCCTGCAGATCTGGATCGAGCCCGATGTGCGCGGCATCGCGCCGTCGTACGAGGAACGCCACTTCAGCGCCGCCGACAAGCGTGGCCGCCTGCGGCTGGTCGCATCGCCCGACGGCCGTGACGGCTCGGTGACGATCCACCAGGACGCGCTGCTGTTCGCCGGCCTGTTCGAGGGCGACGAGTCCGCACGACACTCGATCGCAGTCGGCCGCAAGGGTTACGTTCATGTCGCGCGCGGTCGCGTCGACGTGAATGGTCAGGCACTCGCCGCCGGCGATGCGCTGAAGACCGGTGCCGGCGATATCACAATCGCCGGCGGAGATTCGGCGGAAGTGCTCGTGTTCGATCTGCCGGAGGCGGTGCGTTGATCACCGACGCACGCACGGCATTTTTGGGGTGCCGATGATGGACATGCCGAACTCACGCCCGGCGCAACGACAGGGTTCCGACAAGGCGCAGCCGGGCGGCAATGCATCGTGGAAGATTCCGCCGCGGCGAACGTGGCTGCTGTTCGCCATTGCACTGCTCGTCAATTTCCTGGCCGTCCGGCTGTTCATGCCAGGTGCGGAAGCCCCGCTTACCATTCCGTACACGCTGTTCAAGGTCGAGGTCGGCAAGCGCAACGTGCAATCGATCTACAGTCGCGGCGAGACGCTCTCCGGTCGCTTCGTGTCGCCGGTCACGTTTCCGCCGACGAGTGACGTGCCGCAGGCGACCGACACACCGCAACCCAAGGCCGGGCAGGGGATGCCGCGCCGCGGTCCGCCGCGCACGTCGGTCAACTTCGTGACGACGCTGCCGGCGTTTGCGGATCCGGGGCTCGAGCGATTCCTGATCGACAACAACGTGGAGATCAGCGCCGAACCGATCGACGAGGGCGGCAACGGGTTGTCGACGCTGCTCTACGGCTTCGGTCCTGCTGTGCTGCTGATCGCGTTCTACGTCTGGCTCTTTCGGCGCACGGCGCAGCAGGGCGGGCTCGGCGGTGGGCTGATGGGGATCGGCAAGAGCAAGGCGCGCCGCTTCGACCAGGAGAGCGACACCAAGGTCACCTTCGATGATGTCGCAGGCATCGACGAAGCGCGTAACGAGCTCGTCGAGATCGTGGACTTTCTGCGCGATCCGCCGAAGTACACGCGCCTCGGTGGAACCGCTCCCAAGGGCGTGCTGCTCGTCGGTGCGCCGGGCACGGGCAAGACGCTGCTCGCGAAGGCGGTGGCCGGCGAGGCAGGCGTGCCGTTCTTCTCGATGAGCGCGGCCGAATTCGTCGAGATGATCGTCGGTGTCGGGGCCGCGCGCGTGCGCGACCTGTTCAAGCAGGCGCGTGAGCACGCGCCGGCCATCATCTTCATCGACGAGCTCGACGCGATCGGTCGCGCGCGCGGGCCGATGTCGATCGGCGGGTCATCGGAGCAGGAACAGACCCTCAACCAGATCCTCACCGAAATGGACGGCTTTTCGAGTCGCGAAGGGATCATCGTGCTCGGCGCGACGAACCAGCCCGACGTGCTCGACCGTGCGCTGATGCGCCCGGGCCGCTTCGATCGGCGCGTGGTCGTCAACCTGCCCGATCGCAACGGCCGCGAGGCGATCCTCAAGGTGCATACGCGCAACGTGCCGCTGGCTCCGGACGCGAGCCTCCCGGAAATGGCAGCGGCGACGCCGGGTTTCTCCGGTGCCGAGCTCAAGAACCTGGTCAACGAGGCTGCGCTGCTCGCTGCGCGCCGTGCGCAGGACACTGTGCGGCAGGCCGATTTTCTCGATGCACTCGAAAAGATCGTCCTCGGACCTGCGCGCCCGATCCTGCTGACGCGCGCCGATCGCGAGCGCATCGCGTACCACGAAGGCGGCCACGCGATTCTCGGGCTCGTCGTTCCGGGCGCCGATCCCGTGCACCGGGTGACGATCGTGCCCCGCGGCCAGGCGCTGGGCGTGACCTATCAGCGCCCCGACAGCGATCGTTACAACTATCCCGAGTCGTATTTGCGTGCGCGGATCGTCGGCATGCTGGGCGGTCGCGCGGCCGAGGAAATCGTCTACGGCACGAAGACGACCGGCGCAGAGAGCGACATCGAACAGGCGACCGCTCTCGCGCGGCGCATGGTCACGCGCTGGGGCATGAGCGAGCGGATCGGCATGGTGCAACTCGCACCGCGCGAGAATCCGTATCTCAGCGGACCTGAGGGATACGGTGGATCGAAGCCGTTCAGCGAGCAGACGGCCGAGGCGGTGGACGACGAGGTGCGGCGGATCATCGGCGACAGCCACGACGAGGCGAAGCATCTGCTGACGCGCCATCGGAAGGCGCTCGACGCGCTCGCCGAAGCGCTGCTCGTGCGCGAGACGCTCAACGAGGAAGAAATCCTTGCTGTCACCGGGTTGCCGGCCGCGCCGGCGCTCGATGCGTCGATGCTCAAACCGGCGCCCGAAGTCGCCGGTCAGGACTCGATGCAGCGCTGACCTACTGCGCTGCTAATCGGGCGAAGGCGTTTTCTTCACGGCAAGGGTGGGTGGGACGTCGGCGTTCGCTTCGCGCGCGCGCTGCAGCGCGGCGCGTGCAAGCAGCACCGTCGTCACAGGTGTCGTGAGCGCGAGCAACACGTTGATCAGCAGCGGATAGAGCGCCGGCAGTCGTTCGACGACGGAGAAGAAGGTGATCCAGGCCAGCGTGACGCACGCGGCCGAAAGCGTTGCGGCGAGCGCGGGCGGATGCATGCGCTGGAAGAACGTGCCGTAGCGAAACAGGCCGACCGCGCCGGTCAGCGCGAGCACTCCGCTCGCGAGCAGGAGCAGCGCGACGAACGCCTCGATCCAGAGGGGCAATTCCCCGCTCACTCCAGCACACTCGCTTTCGCCGTGCTCATTCGACGAGTTCTCCTCTCAGCAGGAACTTCGCCAGCGCCGCCGAGCCCACGAATCCGAACAGCGCGATCAGCAGCGCAACGACGAAGTACATGTTGCTCGCGAACCGGATGCCCAACACCAGCACGACGAGCATGCCGTTGATGTACAGGAAGTCGAGCGCGAGCACTCGGTCCTGCGGGTCCGGTCCGCGCAGCAGCCGCACGAAGGCGAGCGCCATTGCGAGCGAATAGCAGGCGAGCGTGACGACAATCGCGGCGGCGAGCAGCGTGCTCATTCCCGGCCTCCTTATGCGGGCGGTGCCATTTGCGGCGGCTGCGCGTCGGGCTCGCTCATTTCCGGCCTCCTTGTGCGAGCGGCGCCATGCACCAAGTTTGCGCGTCGGCCTCGCTCATTCCGCGCGGCGTCGGGCCCTGCGGGCCTTGGCTCCGCTGCGCCTCGCCCGCCGTGCTCATTCGAATATCTCGATCAGCGGGCGCTCGTACCGAAGCTTGTAGCGCGCCACGAATGCCGTTTCGTCGTCCAGGTCGAATACGTGCAGCAGCAGCGCGCTGCGATCGATGGCGAGCTCGGACCAGACGGTGCCCGGCACTATGGTCGTGACGATCGCGAGGACGGCGAGACCGTTGGCGTTGTGGAGGTCGAGCGGGATCCGCACGAATGCGCCGCGCGGCGGACGCCGTGGCCGCCAGACGCTGCGCGCGATGTCGATATTGGAGGCGATTGCGTCGCAGAGCACCATCCACAACAGCGCGAGCGCCGCCCGCGGCCGCTTGATGCGCACGGCGAGCGGCCGCAGCGGAGCGGTGAGCAGCGGTATCGCCACGGCCAGCACGACCGCCATCGCCAGCGTGTTGCCGGCCAGGTCCTGGTTGAGCAGCAGCCACAGCGAGAACAGTGCCGCCGACAGAAGTGGAGCGGGCAACAGTCGCTTCATCGCGTGGCAATACCGGTGGCCATTGGCAGTGCGGCCGAAGGTCCGGGCACTACGGTCGCGGACATCACGGCGTCGATATAGGGCGCGGGGTCGACGAGCGCCTGTGCGGCGTCCCGCGTATAGCGCAGCGCCGGATCGGCGCCGACGGCGAGTGCGGCGCAGGCCAATAGCAGCATCGCGACGGGTGCGCATTCGACGACGCGCAGCCGCGGTGGCGCACGATCGTGCGGCGTCCAGAAGTGCCGCAGGCCGGCGCGCGCCAGCGCAATCGTCGATAACAGCCCCGACACGAGGAGCGAGACGAGCAGCGTCGTGCGCATCGCCGCAATTGCCACGTGACGAGCCGGCGCCCCGGCGGAATTCGGGTCGAGCAGCGCGCTCAGCATCGCGAATTTCGCGATAAAGCCCGAAAGCGGCGGCAAGCCGGCAATCATTAGCGCGCAAGCGACGAAACTGAGACCGAGAAATGACGTAGCCGCCGGAATCGCGGTGCCGGGGCGCACCCCATCATCTTCGCTCTCGGCGAGCGTGTCCCGATTCTCCAGTCGAAACGGCAGTCGATCCGATTCGTGCTCGCGGATGGGCGGTGCGGCGTCGATTTCGCGCGAACGCTCGATCAGCTCGGCCAGCAGGTACAACGCGCACGACGCGAGCGTCGAACCGACGAGGTACAACAACGCGGCGCCGATCAGCGTCGCATCGCCGACGCCGATCACGGCGAGCGACGTGCCCGACGAGATGATCAGCGAATATCCGGCGACGCGTCGCAGTTGCTGCGACGCGAGCATGCCGATTGCGCCGAATGCAAGCGTTGCCAGCCCGCCGACGATCAGCGCATCGCTTCCGAACACGGCCGATGCCCCGGTCTCGGCGGACAGTAGCAGCGTCCATAGCCGCAGCACCGTATAGACGCCGACCTTGGTCAGGATGACGAACACGGCCGCCACCGGCGCCGCTGCCGCCGAATACGCGGCGGCGAGCCAGAAATTTAACGGCCACATCGCGGCCTTCGCAACCACGGCCACGCCGAGAATCGCCGCACCGGCGTGCAGCAGGCCGCGATCCGACGCCGGGATCTGCGGAATCTTTTGTGCGATGTCGGCGAAATTGAGGGTGCCGGTGACACCGTAGAGGATCGCGATGCCGACGAGCAGCAGCGACGAAGCAAGGAGGTTGAAGGCGATGTACTTCAGTCCCGCCCGCACCCGCACCGTTCCCGATCCGTGCAGCAGCAAGCCATACGACGCGGCGAGCATCACTTCGAAGAACACGAATAGGTTGAAGAGGTCGCCGGTGAGGAATGCGCCATTGACACCGACGAGCTGGATCTGGAACAGGGTGTGATAGTGAACGCCGGCGCGATTCCAGCGCCCCACACTGAACAGCGCGGCAGCAACGCTGACGGCTCCGGTGAGCACCAGCATAAGCGCCGCCACCCGGTCGACAGCGAGCACGATGCCGAACGGCGCAGCCCAGTTCGAGGGCAGGTAGATTCCGATCGCGGCGGGACCGGTGCCGTGGTTCACGGCGACGAGCAGCGTCGTCGCGACGGCAAGGCCGCCGATCGTCGCTGCGATGCCGACAGCAGCTTTCACGCGATGCCTCGATTCGCGGATCAGCAGCAGTGCGGCGGCGGCGACGAGCGGGAGCAATACCGGCATGACGATCAGGTGCGGCATCAGCGGCATGGAGGACACGCTCATGGTCGTTCTTCCTCACCGTCGACATGATCGCTGTCGGTAAGTCCGCGCGACGCGAGCAGCACCACCAGGAACAATGCCGTCGCCGCGAAGCTGATGACGATGGCGGTCAGCACCAGCGCCTGCGGCAGCGGATCGGTGTAATGGAGCAAATCCGCCGGCACGCCAGGACGGATGATCGGCTCCGCGCCCACCGACAGGCTGCCCATGCTGAAAATGAACAGGTTGACGCCGTAGGCGAGCAACGCAAGCCCGATCAGCACCTGGAAGGTCCGCGATTGCAGCACCAGCCACACGCCGCAGCACGTGAGCACGCCAATCGAAAGCGCGATGAGGACTTCCATCAGCGGGCGTCCGGGCCGTGGGTCTCGTCGGCTGCCTGGGCGGCAAGCCGGCGGCCGCGGAGCGACTGGTGCGCGAGCGCGATCAACGTCAGCAGCGTCGAGCCGACAACGACCGCAAAAATTCCGACGTCGAGGAACAGCGCGCTCGGCACGTGGACGACGCCGAGTGCCGGCACCTCGATGTGCGCAGTGTGCGTCGTCATGAACGGATAGCCGAAGGCGATCGACCCCGCACCGGTGCCGACGGCTGCCAGCAGCCCCAGCGCGATCCAGCGCAGCGGATTCAACTCGAGTCGCGCCTCCACCCATTGCGCACCCGCCACGAGGTACTGCGTGACGATCGCGATCGCGACCACCAGGCCCGCAACGAACCCGCCACCGGGCTCGTCGTGCCCGCGCAGGAACAGGTACGCCGCGATCATGCCCGCGACCGGCAACAGCCAGCGGACGAGCACGGCAGGCACCAGCATGTAGCCAGGCAGCGTATCGGGTGTGGTACGCGGATGGACGAGGTCTGTCGCAACGCCTTGCGACGCGTGCTGCTGCCGCGGCAGCCGCGTGCTTTCCCGCGGCGGCCGGAATCGTCGCAGCAGTGCGTAGACGGTCAGCGCGACGACGCCCAGCACGGTGATCTCGCCCAGCGTATCGAAGGCACGGAAGTCGACGAGCATCACGTTGATCACGTTCGCACCGCCGCCGCCGGGCAGCGCCTGGTCGAGGAAGAATGGCGAGATGCTCTGCGGCGCGGGCCGTGTGAGCATCGCGTACGAAAGCGCCGCCATGCCGGCGCCAGTGACGAGCGCGAGCACGAGATCGCGGGTGCGTCGGACCCGCACGCGCAGCGATGGGCGCGCATCATCCGCCGCTACGCGCTTGGGCAGCCAGCGCAGCCCGAGCAGGAACAGCACGAGCGTGACGACCTCGACGACAAGCTGCGTCAGTGCGAGGTCAGGCGCCGAGAACCATACGAACGTCAGGCAGACGACGAGACCGACGACGCCGAGCATCGTCAGCGCAGCGAGGCGGTGATACGTCGCCTGCCATGTAGCAGCGATCGCGCACGCGATGCCGATGACTGAGAACGCGACGAACTCCGGCGAAGCCGGCACGCGCGGACGCGGTCCCCAGCCGATTCCGTCGGCCCACATCGCGGCCGTCGGCGCCAGCACGCCGATCAGCGCAAGCAGGAACAATTGTGGCTGCAGCCGCCTCGTGCCCAAGAACTCGAGCGCATGGCGGGCGACGAGGCTCGATCGCGCCAGCAACGACTCGAAGGCCGACTTGCCGTCCAGGCGCCCGACGATCGGCGCTCGCCGGAAGCGGCCGCGGGCAAGCTGACGGCGCAGCCACGCGTAACCGAGCGCGCCACCGATCATTGCGAGCACGCTCATGACGAGCGGCGCGTTGAACCCGTGCCACAGTGCAAGATCGTAGTCCGGCATGTCGCCGCCGACAACGGGGTTCGCAGCCGCGGCGAGCACCGGTCCGATCGATTGCGCCGGGAATATGCCAACGACGAGGCACGCGAGCACGAGCAACTCGATCGGCACGCGCATCCAGCGCGAGGGCTCGTGCGGACTGCGCGGCAAATCGCGCGACGGCTCGCCGAAGAAGATGTCGACGGTGAACCGAAGTGCGTACACGACCGCGAACACGCCCGCAATCGTCGCGGCGATCGGCAGGCCCCATGCGATCCATGGGTTCGACACGATGTAGACGGTTTCGGCGAAGAACATCTCCTTCGACAGGAAACCGTTCAACAGCGGCACGCCCGCCATCGCGGCACTGGCGACCATCGCGAGCGTCGCCGTGACAGGCATTGCCTTGAACAGGCCGTTCAATCGCTCGATGTCGCGCGTACCGGTCTCGTGGTCGATGACGCCAGCTGCCATGAATAGCGCTGCCTTGAACGTCGCGTGATTGATGATGTGAAAGACCGCAGCGACGGCGGCCAGCGGGCTATCGAGACCGAGCAACAGCGTGATGAGGCCAAGATGGCTGATCGTCGAATAGGCCAGCAGGCCCTTGAGGTCGTGCTGGAACATCGCTGCATACGCGCCTGCAAGGAGCGTGCAGAGACCGGCACCGCCGACGATCCAGAACCATTCCGGCGTGCCGGAAAGAACCGGCCACAGTCGCGCCAGCAGGAAGACTCCGGCCTTCACCATCGTCGCGGAGTGCAGGTAGGCCGATACCGGTGTGGGCGCCGCCATCGCATGCGGCAGCCAGAACTGGAACGGGAACTGAGCGCTTTTCGTGAACGCGCCGATCAGCACCAGTACCAGCAGCGGACGATAGAGCGGATCGGCGCGCAACTGCGCACCCGCGCCGAGCACGACGTCGAGTTCGTAGCTGCCGACGATTCGGCCGATCAGCAGCGCGCCGCCGAACAGGCACAATCCGCCGGCGGCGGTGACGAGCAGCGCCATGCGCGCACCGCGCCTTGCGTCCGCGCGGTGATGCCAATAGCCGATCAGCATGAACGACGTAAGGCTCGTCAACTCCCAGAAGAAGACGAGCTGGATGAGGTTGCCCGAGGTGACCAGGCCGAGCATCGCACCCATGAATGCGAGCAGGAACGCGAAGAAACGCGGTACCGGATCGGACGGCGACATGTAGTAGCGCGAATACAGGATCACCAGAAACCCGATGCCGGTGACAAGCATCGCGAACATCCACGCGAAGCCGTCGACGCGAATCGTGAGGTCGAGCCCGGCGCTCGGCATCCACGCGATCTGTTCGCGCACGACGCCGCCGTCGCGCACCTGTGGAAACATCACTGCGACGCGGACCAGCGCAGCGGCGGCGATCGCCGCCGACCACGTCGACTCGGCGTTGCGCGCGTTGGAAGGCAACAGCGCCGCGATGACGCTGCCGATGAAGGGCAGCGCGAGCAGGAGTGCGAGCGACATACCGGAAGTCTAGCGAACCTGCGTGCGACGTTTCGCCACGCCGCGGTTACAGCTGCGTTCGCAGCAGGGCCGCGGCGTGCTCGAGCAGCTTCTCCGACGCGGGGCGCTGCTCCCACGCCTGTAGCGTCACCGGCTTCGACCGCGCAAGATCAGCCTCGAATATGTCGACCTGCCGGCCCGCAAAAGCGGCATCGTCGATGTTGAGATTGGCCTCGTCGTTGAGCGCGAACGAACGGCTGTCGAAGTTGGTCGAGCCGACCGATGTCCACAGCGAGTCGACGACGAGCACCTTGCAATGGAACATCGTAGGCTGAAACTCGTAGATGGCGACGCCGGCCCGCAGCAGGGCACCCCAGCCTGCCCGCGACGCGCGCCGAACCGTTTCCGCGTCCATGTGCTCGCCCGGCGTAATGATACGGATCCTTACGCCGCGTTTCGCCGCGCTGACGAGCGCCGCCTGGGTCAGCGCGTCCGGTACGAAATACGCGCTCGACAAATCGATAGACCGGGTTGCCGCCGTGATCGCCAGCAGGTACATGAGCCGCATGCTCTCACTGCCGCCCTCGGGGGAACTGCTGAAGACCTGGCCGCGGCTCCTGCCCGCCACGGCGATCGCGGGAAAATACCCGGCACCGTGCAGAACGTTGCCGGTTACCTTGATCCAGTTGTCCATGAACACGGCTTGCATCTGGGCGACGACCGGCCCCTCGGCGCGAAAGTGCGTGTCGCGCCAGTGTGCGGGGTCCTGCGCATTGCCGGACCATTCGTCAGCAATGCCGACCCCACCTGTGAAGCCAATCCGGCCGTCTACGACCAGCAGCTTGCGATGGGTTCGATTGTTGAAACGCGCAAGGTGATACCAGCTCGGCTCGTGAAACCGGCGCACCTCGACGCCGGCAGTTTCCATCAGCGCGAGCTGACTGGGATCGAGCTTGCTGCTGCCCAGCCAATCCAGCAGGAGGTGCACGCGTACGCCCGCGCGCGCCCGCTCCGCGAGCGCCTCGGCAAACGCCCGGCCGACAGCCCCGGACCAATAGATGTAGCTTTCGAACGTTATCGTCTCGCGCGCGCCGCTGATCGCCGCCAGCATTGCTGGAAAGATGGCGTCGCCGTTCACCAGGACCTCGAACCGGTTGCCTTCGAGGATCGGGGGTCCGAGCAGCACTCCCATTGCGCGATCGAATTGCGGGTCCGATGTCGCGTATAGGCGCGTCACCGTCTGCTCGATCTGCTTCTCGCCGGTGCGAAAATTGAGCGCGATCACGCCGGCGACGGCGGTCAACGCGATCGCGATCGCGGCGACGGCGATATCGCGCGCCTTCATCGGCGTCGATCGCCGCTGCTCAATGGGCCGTCTCAGCGCGCGTCACGCCATCGAGCTCGAGCGCCGACACGGCCTGACCGACAATGGTGATCGAGCCGTCGCGCCGATTGTGGCCCGTATCGCTGTATTGGAAGCGATAGACGCGGCGCAGGCGCACGCGGCCGTCGGCGCTGCGGATCGGTCGCACGGCATGCAGCGATACCGTGTCATCGAGGAAAAGGTATCCGCGACGCTCGCATGCGTCCCGCATCGCCGTGTTCGCGTACTCGCGTGCGCGGAGCGTGTCCCACACCAGCCACAAGCCGAGCAGGACCAGCAGCACAGCGAGGATTTCGGCCGGTCCTATCAACGCCGTTCAGTGATTGACGACCCACGGGTCGAGCGGCGGCACGGTCGGCATGCCGCTGACGCGCACGCCGTACTCGAACGTGCCGGCCGTGCCACGGTTCATGCACGCAATGCGGCCGCCGTTTTCTTCCACATGACAGCGGAAGGCGTTGCGCCCGGCTTCGGTCTTGAATGCAATGCCATTGTCGTCGGCGAACTTGTACGATTGCCCGGCGTTGTTGACGATGTTCCAGACGACGGCGAAACCCTTTGCGAAGACGCGCGGATGATCGACGGACAGCTTGCAGGCACCTCCAGTGCACGCGACGCTCACCTCGACTTTGCATTGCTGCGCGCTGTTGCACGTGAGGTCGTGCGGCTCCGGACTGAACGGCGGCCCCGCGCAGCCGGACACGGCCAACACGGCCAGCATTGTCAGCGCCGCAAGCGCGAAAGCATGTCGTGAGCCCGGTCGGGACCAGGCTGCGCCGGATTGCTCGTTGTCGGTCATCGTCGTGTCTCCGCTGTGGTCAAAGGGCGATGCGCGACGCGACTATACTGCGTCGCCGCGCTGCGGCAGTGCTATCGTTGCCATTCCGAACTCCGCAGCCTCGCCCACGATGCCATCCAGTGACGCAATGCCGCTGATTTCGCACGCGATCCAGCTGGCGATCGCGCCGGTATTCCTGCTGACCGGGATCGCCGGGCTGCTTGGCGTGATGGCGAACCGACTCGCGCGGGTCATCGACCGGGCCAGGGCGCTCGAGGCGGCATGGCGGACGTTCGACGACAAGTCGCGCGCGCAGGCGCGGACCGAGCTCACCTACCTCGAGCGGCGCCGCAGGTTCGCGAGCTGGTCGATCAATTTCTGCACGGCCGCGGCACTGCTCGTGTGTCTCGTGATCGCCGTGCTGTTTGTGGACGAATTCTTCGCGACGAACCTGCGCTGGGCCGCCGGAGTGCTGTTCGTGCTGGCGATGCTCGGGGTCATCGGCGGACTCACGTCGTTCCTGCGCGAGGTTTACCTGGCGACGCATTCGACAACTGTCGACCCGGCCAAATTCTACGCGACCCGCGACTGACCGCTGCTCTCGGCGGTGACGCCAATGAGACGTGATACGCGGATCGGGACATCGGCGCGCTGCAGTTCCGCCACGCGCTGCTGCAGGCGGCTGTCGGCCATCGTCATCCTGGCCCGCAGGCGGACGTACTCGGCCCACGACGCGATGACGTAGCGCTCGACGAAGCGACCCTCCTCGCCGACGTCACGAAAGACGCGCCAACTGGTCGCACCGTTGCGCCGGCGCGTGGGCCCCACCCGCTGGATCGCCTTCAGGAACGCGTCGCGGTTGTCGGCGTCGATCCGGTATTCGAGCTGGATCAGCACCGGACCGTCGTCGGGCAATGGCTCGGCGGAGACGGTGAGCTCCGGCAGTTGCATGCCGGGAATCACGTCGGCTTCCTGGCCCATCTCGACGCGAACACGCCGATAAAGCCATTGCAGGATGATGACCGCCGACGCCGACGTGGCCAGCGCCCAGCGCGTTCCGAATCCGGAGGCGACAGCGCCCCATATCGCACTGCCGAGTGCCAGGCATCCCTGCGTCGCGACGAGGTTCATCGAAACCGCCCGCGCGCGCACCCACCCCGGCGCGCTGCTTTGCGTGCCGGCCGAGAGTGTGGCGAAGACGTAGACCCATGCGGCACCCGCGCAGGCGGTGCCGATCAGCGCGAGTCCGGTGTTGACGGTCAGCGCTACGATGAAGATCGCCAGGGCCCACAGGATGCCGCCGGACGTGACGACGCGATTCATCGATTGCCGGTGCAACTGCCCGGGTATCGATACCGCGCCGACGATCGCGCCGATGCCGAAGCTCGCCGACAGCAGGCCGAAACCGCCGGCGCCGAGGCCTAGCTGGTCGCGTGCGATCACGGGCAGCAGCGCCCAGAACGCACTCGCGCAGACACTGAACGTCAGGTTCCGCAGGATCAGCGCGCGCATCGGCGTCGAGTGCCGCACGTAACGCAAGCCGCTCATCACCCCCGACAGCAGACGTTCCGGAACGCCGGGGAGCGCGGCCTCGCGCGGCTTCGCGCGCTTCATCGCGACGAACATCGGCACGAAGAAGAACGCGCTGACGATGAGCGCGCTGCCCGACGAGAGCCCAGCCGCGACTGCGCCGGCAAGTGCCGGGCCGAGTGCGCGCGCGACGTTGAACGCGACGGAGCCGAGCGCGACGGCGCGCGACAGGTTGTCGCGCGACACCATTTCGTTGATGCTCGCCTGCTGAGCGGGTAGGTAGAACGTGAAGCCGGCGCCGACGAGAAACGTCAGGAACAGCAGCGTCACGGGTCCGACGATGCCGACGACGGCCGCGAAGCCGAGCAAGAGGCTCGCGGCGAACAGCAGGATCTGCGTGACGATGATCACGCGGCGGCGATCGACGATGTCTGCGAGCGTCCCGGCGAAGAGCCCGAACAGCAGTGTCGGTGCGGTGCTGGCGCTCTGGACGAGCGCCACCATCAGCGCTGAAGTCGTCAGCGTCGCCATCAGCCACGCCGAGATCGTCGCCTGCATCGTGTAGCCGAGTGCCGCGCCGATCGATCCCACGTAGAAGTTGCGGAAGACCGGATTCTCGAGCGGGGTCGACTTCAACAAGCGAGCGGCATAGGCAGGCAGGCGGGAGGCCACGAGGGGAAGTGTAGCGTGCGCTGCGACCTGGCAGCCGCAGCGGGCGCGCAGCGTACACTCGCCGTGTGGTCGCTGCGCCGGCTGGGGCGGCCGGGCCTGTCACCGGAGAGCCGATGGACGATGCGCTGATCGAGCGGTTGCGCATTCGCGAAGTGGTGGAGAACTGGACGCTGTGGCGCGATGCGGGCGACTGGTCGCGCTTTGCGACGGTCTGGCATCCCGACGGGCGGATGATGGCCACGTGGTTCCAGGGCTCGGCTTCCGACTTCATCGCGGTGAGCCGGCAGGGATTCGACAGGGGCGTGCGGATCCTGCACTTTCTCGGGGGTACCACCGTCGACGTCGCGGGCGTGCGGGCGATCGCGCAAACGCGGATGACGATCGCGCAACGCGCCGACGTGGACGGCGTGCTGTGCGACGTGGCTTGCGACGGTCGCTTCTACGATTTCTTCGAGCGGCGCGATGGCGAGTGGAAGATCGTGCTGCGGCAGCCCATCTACGAGAAAGACCGCCTCGACCCCGTCGATCCAACGGCGACGGTTACACTGGACTGCGCGCTGCTCGGACAGTTTCCCGAAGGCTACCGGCACCTGGCCTATGCGCAGACGCGGATCGGGTTCACCGTCAAGCGCGACATGCCGCAACTGACGGGCGCCGCCGTCGAGCGGCTCTATGCCGATGGCGCCCAATGGCTCGCTGGAGCGGCAATGACACGCTGACGGTCTAGCGGTGCGCATGAAACCGTCAATCAGGTCGAATCGAAACGAAAGGAAATGGACATGGACACGCGCAGCGAGCTGCAGTCGACGATTGCCAGGATTCTCGAGGCCGGCAAGGGCATACTCGCGGCGGACGAGAGCACGCCGACGATCACCAAGCGATTCGATGCGGTCGGCATCGAATCGAGCGAGAACTCGCGCCGCGCGTATCGGACGCTGATGTTGACGACGCCGGGCGTAAGCGAATACCTCGCAGGCGTCATCCTGTTCGAGGAAACGCTCGGACAGAATGCAGACGACGGAACACCGCTCGCCCAGCTGCTCGTCCGCAACGGCATCGCGCCGGGCATCAAGGTCGACAAGGGCACCACGCCGCTGGCGGGCGCGCCGGGCGACCTCGTCACACAAGGGCTCGACGGGCTGGCCGACCGGCTCAAAGGCTACAAGGCGCAGGGCGCGCGCTTCACGAAGTGGCGTGAGGTGTACGCGATCACGCCGGCGAATCCCACGCCGCTGGGCATTGCGGCCAATGCGGAAGTGCTCGCGCGCTACGCCGGCATCTGCCAGGAGCAGGGCCTGGTCCCGATCGTCGAGCCGGAGGTGCTTATCGACGGCGACCATTCGCTCGAACGCTGCGAGGAGGTGACCGAGAGCGTCCTTGCCGCCGTGTTCGACGCACTGCGTCGGCATCGCGTCGCCACCGAGCTTATCGTGCTGAAGCCCAACATGGTCGTCCCCGGCAAGAAGCATTCGCGTCGTGCAAGCCCCGAGGAGGTCGCTGCCGCAACGCTGCGCGTGCTGCGCCGCACGGTGCCCGCAAGCGTGCCGACGATCAACTTCCTGTCGGGCGGCCAAGCACCCGAGGAAGCGACGGCGAATCTGAACGCGCTCAACACGCTCGATCCGCACGCGCCATGGGTGTTGTCGTTCTCGTTCGCCCGCGCGCTGCAGGATCCGGTGATGCAGTTGTGGCGCGGCAAGCCCGGCAACGTCGCTGCGGCACAGTCCGCGTTCGCCCACCGGCTGCGGATGAATAGCCTCGCGCGCGACGGGAAATGGACGGCCGCGCAAGAGGCCCGCTGACCGTCGACAGCGGCGTCGCGCGGCCGGTGACCCAGCGCGCGCGGCGAATCGCGCTAGGACATCGCCGGCGCTGGCGGTGGCGGTCCACCCGGCAGCGGAATGAACTCCTGGTTGTCGAGGTCGGGCAGCTTCATCCGACCCGCGCGCCAATCGGCTTTCGCCTGCTCGATCCGCTCGAGCGACGACGAGACGAAGTTCCATTCGAGGAAGCGCTCGCCGATGGGCTCGCCGCCAAGCAGCATGATCGTCGCGGCCGTGGTCGCCGTGAACAGCACGGGCTCGCCGGGCTTGAACACGATCATCTGTCCGGTCGCGAACGACTGCCCGCCGACGTCGACGGTTCCCGCGGCGACGAATGCCGCGCGTTCCGGATACTCGGCCGGCAATTGCGCCTTCGCACCCGGCTGCAGTTGCCAGTGAACGTAGAACATCGGCGAGTGAGTCCTGACGCGCGCATGCGCGCCGAACGCGCTGCCGACGATGAGCCGCGCCCACAACCCGGCACTCTCGAACGTGGGCAGGTCCGCCTCGGCGTGATGCGAGAACGAGGGCTCGGTTTCCTCGTGCTCGCGGGGCAGCGCGACCCATGCCTGGATGCCGTGCATCGTGCCGCCCTCCGCACGTGCTCGCTCGAAACGCTCGGAGTGGGTGATTCCGCGACCCGCCGTCATCCAGTTGAGCTCGCCCGGCCGGATCGGCTGCTCGGAGCCCACGCTGTCGCGATGCATGATCTCGCCGTCGAACAGGTACGAAACCGTCGACAGCCCGATGTGCGGATGCGGCCGCACGTCGACGCTGCGCGGGATGCCCGCTTCGAATCGCACCGGACCGAAATGATCGAAGAAGATGAACGGCCCGACCATCCGCTTCTGGCTGAACGGCAGCACGCGCCCCACCTGGAATCCACCGAGATCGCGGCTGCGCGATTCTATGACGAGTTCGATCATGACGCCCTCCGATCCAAAATTATGAACCACGCGCCCGCGTCGCGCGCGCCCCGATGAACGTCGACCCACCGACGGGCACCGCGGCGCCCACGCGCCTCGCGAGAAAGCTCGGCACCGCCGACGCGGTTGTCATCGGCTTAGGCGCGATGCTCGGCGCAGGCGTCTTTGCCGCCATTGCGCCCGCTGCGCGCGCTGCGGGCGACGGCCTGCTGATCGGCCTTCTCATTGCGGGGTTCGTCGCGTACTGCAACGCGACGTCGTCGGCGGCGCTCGCGGCACTTTATCCGGAGTCCGGGGGCGCGTACGTCTATGGCCGCAAGCGTCTCGGCGATGCGTGGGGCTTCCTCGCCGGCTGGTGCTTCGTCGTCGGCAAGCTCGCGAGCTGCGCGGCGATGGCGCTGACGTTCGCCACCTACGCCGCGCCGGCGTTCGCGCGGCCGCTTGCCGTGCTGGCCGTCGTCGTACTGACCGCCGTCAACTATTTCGGCGTCGCGAAGACCGTGTTGGCGACCCGCGTGATCGTGGCGTTCGTGCTCGGGTGCCTCGCGCTCGTCGTGACGGCAGCCGTATTCGGCGGCAGCGCCGACCCGGCGCGCGCGGTGCCCACCCTCGGCAAGGGCTGGAACGGGATACTGCAGGCCGCGGGGTTCCTCTTCTTCGCGTTTGCGGGGTACGCGCGGATCGCGACGCTCGGCGAGGAAGTCGTTGCACCCGAGCGAACGATACCGCGCGCGATCCCAATCGCGCTTGGCATCGTGCTCGTCATATACGCGATCGTGGCGATCAGTGCGCTCGCCGCGGTGGGCGCCGATGTGCTGGCCGCAACGGCGGTGCCGCTCGCCGCCGCCGTCTCGAGTGGACGCTTCGCCGAATGGTTGCCTGCGGTTCGCGTCGGCGCAGCCGTTGCGTCGCTCGGCGTGCTGCTGTCGCTGCTGGCTGGCATCAGCCGAACGACGTTCGCAATGGCTGCCAACGGGGACCTGCCGCGATGGCTCGCCTCGGTGCATCCGCATCACCGGATCCCCGATCGTGCCGAGGTCGCGGCCGGCGCGATCGTCGCGGCGATCGTCATCGTTGCCGACATCCGCGAGGCGATCGGCTTCAGCTCGTTCGCCGTCCTGCTTTATTATGCGATCGCGAATGCGTCGGCGATAACGCTGAATGCGCGTGAGCGTCGCGGAGCCCTTGCGTTGCCCGTGGCCGGACTGTTCGGCTGCGTGCTGCTCGCGTCCAGCCTGCCGTTGCCCGCGGTTACGGGGGGTGCTGCACTGGTCGTTGCCGGGGGCGCCGTGCACCACTGGCGCAACGGACGCCGCGCGGCGGTGACCGGATCGGCGGCACGTGCGCCGCGCGCCGAACGCAACGACGGGAGTGGCTCGCCATGACGGACACCAGCACCGCATTCGATTCGCCGGCATGCTGGCCGGCGCTGCCGCTGCGCGAATGGCAGGCCACGTGCGAGACGCTGCACATGTGGACGCAGGTCGTCGGCAAGATTCGCCTCGCCGTCACGCCGAGGGTCAATCACTGGTGGAACGTGCCGCTGTACGTGTACCCATGCGGCCTCACGACATCGATGATGCCGTATCGCGGCCGTGCGTTCGCGATCCGGTTCGACTTCGTCTCGCACACGCTGGTGCTCGATGTCGGGGACGGTGCCCGTCATTCGCTGCCACTCGAGCCGCGGTCGGTGGCGGATTTTCATCGCGCCTTGATGACGCTGTTGCACGACGCGGGGATCGATGTCGCCATCTGGACGATGCCGGTGGAGATCCCCAACCCGATCCGCTTCGAAGAGGATACCGTCCACGCGAGCTACGATCGCGACGCCGTCGCGCGCTTTGCGCAGATACTGGTCACTGTCGACACCGCGTTCAATGCATTCCGTGCGGGATTCATCGGCAAATGCAGTCCGGTGCATTTCTTCTGGGGCAGCTTCGATCTTTGCGTGACGCGCTTCTCGGGGCGCCGCGCGCCGGAGCGCCCGGGTGCCGATCGCATCACGCAGGAAGCGTACTCGCACGAAGTGAGCAGCGTCGGCTTCTGGCCCGGCAGCGGTGATATCGCCGATGCAGCGTTCTATGCGTATACGGCGCCGGAGCCTGCGGGATTGCGCGACCAGCCTGTGCTGCCCGCAGCGGCCGCGTATCGCGCAGCACTCGGGGAGTTCGTGCTGATGTACGACGACGTTCGCGCGGCGCGCTCGCCGAGCGCTGCGTTGCGCGACTTCTGCGAATCGACCTACGCAGCGGGCGCCGATCTCGCGCAGTGGAACCGCGCGGCACTCGAACGCGTCGAAAATGCGTCGACCCCCGACCACTAGGACCTCTCGATGGCAACCGCCTGCACCCACCTCGATACCGTGAAGATCACGCGGGCCGCTACGCACGTCTGCGCCCAATGCGTGAAGCTCGGCGACACGTGGGTGCATCTGCGGTTATGCCTCGAATGCGGCAACGTCGGCTGCTGCGATGCGTCCAAGAACCAGCATGCCACGCATCATTTCCGTCGCACCCAGCATCCGCTGATCCGCTCGATCGAGCCTGGCGAAGCGTGGGTGTGGTGCTACGTCGACGAGCTCGTCGCCGGCGAATTGCGCTAGCGTGCCCACGATCGAGAGCGGAGACCGCATGGACCTTCCCCGTACGACGATTGCCGCATTGTCCAGCGTCACGACCGCGACGCTGACGACGCTGTTGCTGAAAAAGGGACTGCGCAACGTCTGGATGCGCGGCACGCAGCCGATCCGCAGCGGCCAGCCGCGTACCGTCGGACGCGCGTTCACGCTGCGCTTCATCCCGGCGCGTGAAGACCAGGCGACGCCCGAGTCATGGGCCAAGCCGACGTCGACGCGCGGCGCGATCGAAGCGATGCCGGCGGGCTGCATCGCCATCGTCGATGCGCGCGGCGTGACCGACGCGGGCATTTTCGGCGACATCCTGTGCGCGCGGATGCGTCAGCGCGGCGTCGCGGCACTGGTCACCGACGGTGTCGTCCGCGATCTGCAAGGCGTTCTCGGGACGCAATTGCCGGTGTGGTGCGCCGGCGCGGCCGCGCCGCCGTCGGTGGCCGGATTGACGTTCGTCAACTGGCAGGAACCAATCGGCTGCGGCGGCGTCGCTGTGTTTCCCGACGACGTGATCGTTGCCGACGACGACGGCGCCGTCGTCATTCCGGCCGCGCTCGTCGACGAGGTCGTGGCGCTTGCGCTCGAGCAGGAGCAGCTCGAGGCGTGGATCATGCAGGAGGTGGGCCGCGGGGCGCCGTTGCTCGGGCTTTATCCGCCCAATGCCGAGACCCGCGCGCGTTACGAGGCGGAACGCGAGGCCCGCACCGACACCGCGTAGTTGCACGAACGTTGAACAGGCGAGCGAAACCAGCCTCGCAACAAAGCCCCGCGCACGCGCCCGCAAACGCGGAACTTTGCTTGCGGGCGCCGTGTCCTCATACCGTATACTTATACGGCTCTCTGGCCCGGTCCCGAATGGAACTGTCCCGCAAGCTGGCGCTGCTCGCCGACGCCGCGAAGTACGACGCGTCGTGCGCCAGCAGCGGTGCGGCCGGCCGTCAATCGTCGGCGAGCGGCGGCCTGGGCTCGACCACCGGGTCCGGTATATGCCATTCGTACGCACCCGATGGCCGCTGCATCTCGCTGCTCAAGATCCTGCTGACGAATTTCTGCGTCTACGACTGCCACTACTGCGTCAATCGGCGGTCGAGCGATGTGCGCCGTGCGCGCTTCACGACCGGCGAAGTCGTCAACCTGACGCTCGATTTCTACCGCCGCAATTACATCGAGGGCCTGTTCCTGTCGTCGGGAATCATCCGCAACGCCGACTACACGATGGAGCAACTCGTCGACGTTGCGCGCACGTTGCGGACCGTTCACGACTTTCGCGGCTACATCCACCTGAAGACCATTCCCGAGGCCGACGAGCGGCTGATTCGCGATGCCGGGCGATATGCCGATCGCCTGTCCATCAATGTCGAGATTCCGACTGAAGCGGGG
>Ga0207674_10000460_pt1 | contig 53277 bp, 46 predicted proteins | sample KBSCornC72_FD_184303 | JGI IMG/M metagenome (GOLD analysis project Ga0207674, IMG submission 184303) | Corn rhizosphere microbial communities from Kellogg Biological Station, Michigan, USA - KBS Corn C7-2 (SPAdes) (version 2) | ecosystem: Host-associated > Plants > Roots > Rhizosphere > Soil ... | reverse complement strand
TGAAGTCGGCGTCGGCGCTCATCAGCGGGGCGAGGTCGGTCTTGAGCTGGGTCGCGTCGGCCCCCTTGAGCGGGATCACCTGCGTGATCAACTCGTCGGTGTCCTCGATCTTGTCGGGGTCCGAGCCGGTGTGTACCGGGATGTTGGCGCGCTTGGTCTTGTCGATCGTGTTGATCTTGAGCACGCGGCCCTGCCGCACCGCGGCGTAGCCGGCGTTACGCAGCACGCTGTTGAGCAGCGACACCGCTTCCTCGGGCTTGACCGGCTGCTTGCTCACCAGCGTCACGCGGCCCTGCGGGGGGACGACCTTGATCACGATGAAGCCGGCGGCGGCGGAGAGTTCGTCCAGCACCGAATCGATGCTGGCCTCCTTGAAGTTCAGGAGCAGGCCGCCGCCCGGCTGCGTGGTGACGCCGTGGGTGCCGTTGGCGTTCGCGCCGTTGGGGCGCGTGGCGGGGAGCGTCGCGGCTGCGCCGTTCGCGCCCACCGCCAGGGGCTGGGTCGTGCTCGGCCTGGTCGCCGGGAGCACCTGCGCGTTCGCCGGGCCAGCGGTCGCGAGCAAGACAGCGCCGCCGGCGAGCGCCAGCGCCAGCGCCGACTGGCGACGACGACGAGCACGACGGTGATCAACCTGGCGACACTGGCGGCGGCGGTCTTGGCCCATGTAACAACCCTTTATTAGAGACAACGGTTCCGGACTTTTGTTCATCGTGTTCCCATTCTTCCCGACGGTCATTGAGGACGTGCCCCGATACCGGACGACGCGGCGACGTGTCCGACGCCGGCGAGCGCGCGCCGCGATTGGTGGACGCCGTAAGCGTGATTACTTCCCTTGCTGGCGACGGAGCCGCATTCGTTCTTCGGTCGTGAGGTTCGGATTGTTGGGGTCGAGCGGCAGCGGACTGACGGCTACGCCGCCGCCGCCGGACGACGGGCCCGTCGTCGTCGAACTGCCGCCGCTGGCATAAGCGCCGCCGCCGCCGCCGCCGTACGGGCGGGGCGACCCGAACGAGTTAAACGCCTGCCCGCGCAGGTCGCAGCCGACCGAAACCCACGTGCCCTGTCCCCCCTGCTCGTAACCGATGGCGTCGATCTCGATTTCCACGACGTGCCCGCGGGCGACCGGGTCGCCGACCGCCAGTCGCAGCACGCGGCCGCTCGAAACGTCCTCGACGTACGCGCGGTATTGCCCTTCCTCGATGACGATGCCGGTGAGGACGAAGTTGGCTTCGGGCGTACGGATCGGTTGAACACTCTGGGTCGTGCTTCCGTTCCGGCCCCCCGGTCCGTAGCCCGTGTCGCGCCGGCCGCGCTCCTTGAGGAAGATGTTGTGATCGACCAGGGCGTCGTACCGATCCCGTTTGATCGGCTCTTTCTTTTCCGATTGCGGCGCGGGCGCCGGCGTACCGGCGGCGATCGCCGCGCCGGTCGCGATCGCCAGTGCGAGCACGGCATGGAGGATGTTGAGCGTGGTGCGGTTCATTGTGCGAAGTCCTTCGAGGCGACCGGGCTCCCCGCCCCGGCGGCCGGGGTCGCGGGCTTGGGCTTGTCGTAATCCGGCGACAGGTACATCGTCGACAGCGTCAACTGCAGCGACAGGTCGTCCGTCGCCTCCTTTCGGGTGGTGAGCGTGAACTCCGTCACCTTTACTGGCACCGACGACGTGTAGACGCCCCAGAGGAAATCCTTGATCTGACGCATGGTGCCGACCGCGGTGCAGCGGTAGGTCATGCGATAAAAGTCCTTTTCCTTTTCCGGCCGGTCGGGTTTGTCGATCGACGGCGGGGTCATGCGGGCGTCGCGCGCCCACGTCGCGATGCTCTGCAGCATCTGGCTTTCGGCGTCGGACGCCGACTTCTTGATCGGGCCGCTCACCCGCTGGTTCCAGACCGGCCCCAGCCGCTTGCTCAGGTCCATCAGGTTCTGGGCGCGCTGGAGCTTGAGGTTGTAGTCGGCGATGCCGTCGCCGTACGTCGCGTTGTCCGCCAGCAGCGGGCCCACCATCATGTAATAGACGATCAGGAGCGCCACGGCCGCGACGGTGCCGATCGCGATGTATCGTTCTCGTTTGGATAGGACCACGAACTTACTCCGGTGCGATGTAGTTGAAGCTCGCCGAAAAGAGGACTTCGCGGGTCTTGCCGCCGGCGTCGCTGACCTTCAATAATTTCACTTCGCTGAACTTGGGATCCTTGCGCATGCGGTCGAGCATGGTGTAGACGGTCGTGCTGTCGTTGGCCTTGCCCTGGAGCTGGCACTTGCGGATGACCGGACCGGCGGGGCGCTTGTCCTTCGCGGCGTCGGGCCGTTTTTCCTCGTCGCGCACCGACAGGCTGGTCGTCCAGATCCGGTCCGCGTCGCGATAGGAATTGGTGATCTCGAGGAGCGTTTCGAGCACCGGCGGGCGGGCGTCGAAGAACCCCTTGGTGTAATCGACGCGGTCGACGACCGTCTGCGCCGTCTGGATGTCCTTCGCCTTGGCGTCGTACGACGCCTTCAGGTCGGCCATTTCCGACCCGCGGTGGCTGACGTACACGTAGAGGGCGAGGACCGCCAGCGCCAGGACCGCCCCGCCCGCGATCGCCCACGACGCCTGCCGCCCGACCTTTCGCGTGCGGCGCGGCGTCAATCGCGAACGCGTGAAATCCAGCGCGAGGTGGTCGCGGTCGAAGCCGGCGGCGGCGAGCGAGATCGCGGGGGCGAAGCTCTCGGTTTGCGGCTTGTCGCCGGTCTCGTCGTCGGCCGCCAGCGCCACGTCGGCCGGAGACGGCGAGAGGTCGAGCATCGACATCGTGTCGCTGTCGCGCATGCTCACGCCCGACCGTTCGGCCAGTTCGGAACGCTGCGTTTCGGACAGGCCGATCGCATCCCACAGGAGCAGTTCCTTCGCGGCGGCGCTGCCGTTGGCGCGGGTGAGCGCCAGGGCGCGCCCCACTTCCGAGCCCACCGGGCCGAGCGTCACCGGCCCGTGCCCGTTGACCGCCAGCACCGCGACGTGCCGCAAGAGCCGCGGGGCCCCCTCGTGTCGCCAGACCATTTCGGCCCCCTGCCGGCTCAGCATGAGCATCGGGAGGCTCGGATCGCTTTCGTTGGCGGCCTTGGCGAGCGTGAGCGCGGTGGACGTGATGGCGGCGACGCCGACGCCGGCGACGTCGCACATCTTTTCGATCCGGTCGAGCCGCTGGCGGAGCACGCCGACCAGCAGCACCTTGTTCGGCCGGTTCGAGACGATGTCGCCGGCGTAATCGAACGCCATCTCCCCACTGTCGCTGACCGCCAGCCGCTCGGCCTGCAGGCGGAGCATCGAGCGGGATTGCTCCTCGCCCGCCGGCGGCAGTTCCTTCTCGATGGCGATCATCCACTTGGCCGGGATGCCGACCACCGCGCGCGAATCGGAAAACTTATTCTTCCGCAAGAACGCCGCCAGCGCCGCCCCCGCGGCGTCGGGCTTGTCCAACGAAAAATCCGACGGCAGGTGGAACGTCGCCACGCGGCGGACCACACGCTTGCCGCCGCTGACCGTCAGCTCCGCGCACGACAGCGAGCGGTCGCCCAGCGAGATACCCAGGTAACTGGAAGAACGCAGGATCATCTGTTGAAGCCTCCCGGCATCGCGCTCCGAGCGCCCGCCCATGTCCCCTGCGCCTGCCCGGTCCGGAGCTGGGCCAGGATCTCCGGATCCATGGGCCAGCCCCGCTCGGTCAGGTCGCGGCGGTACACGATCTGGGGCGTCGAGCCGGACGTGTTGACGACGATACGACAACGTTTAAACGCGCGGCCGTTCCCGCTCACCGCGAGGATGTCGGCCGAAAACTGAGACGTCTTTCCCGTGATGTACTTGCCCAGACCGATCGCCTTTTTGTCCAAGGCGTCGGCGACCCAGCCGACCGACGTGTCCCCCGCCGCCGACCCCTGCCGTGCCGAAATCAGCTTGTCGACGTCGGCGTCTTCGAGGCCGGGGAGCGTCAGCAGCACGTCGCGCGGCGCGGTATTGACGTTGATCAACCCCTTGGTCGCGTTCGACGCTGCCGCCCCGCCTCCACCCGCCGCCGCCCCGCCACCGCCGCCGGTCGAACCCGTGCCGGTGCGACCGGGCGTCGTGCCGCCGCCGCCGCCGGTGGGCGCCCCACCGCCGCCGGCGCCGTCGGTGGGGGCGACGGTTATGGAGTCGTAGATCTTCGACAGCTCGTCCGGCTTCAATTGCGCCTGAAAGTAAAAGTCGAAGACGTCTATGTAGGTGGCTCGCCCCATACCGTTCACAATCGCGTCCGCCCGCCCTTTATTGTCGAGCTGCTGTTCCAGCAGGTCCTGAAGCTTCTGACGCGAGTTGCGGTCGTTCAGGTTGATCCGCTGCCCGCCGCTGGCTGGCGAGTCCGAGCTGTAACAGGTCAGCAGGTTGTACCACCCGTTCGCCGTCTGAAGATCCGCGCTCGCCTGCCCGCCGCTGACCGACCCGCTCTGCGTCCCCAGCGGGCTGGCCGTGCCGTTTCCGTACAGTAAGTCGCGCGTAACCCCGCGAACCAGCAACAACTCTTCCACGCTCTCGAACGGCGCGTTCTTGCAGTTATACGGATCGGGCAGCGAGCCGTAATACTCGCTCTCCGCCCCGCCGGGCGAAATCGTGCTGTCCGCGTCGCGCCAATCCACGATGGCCGCCGCCACGTCGTCGGTCATGTTCGGCAGCTTCATCAGCGCGTCGTAATCGGCCGTGTTGATGTTGAGCTTCCCCGCCTCTTCCGTCAGCCCGAAAACCGGCAGGTTCGGGTCGCCGTAATCCGGGCGCAGGATCCAGAAGAATCCGTCGCCGACCGGCACGGCCGCGAAATAATCCTCCGTCAGATCCGACAGCGTATCCTTCTGCTCGGTGAGGATGCCGATGACGTACTGCTCGGCCCCGCGTTCGACGGCGGACGCCTGCAATGACGCCGCCATGTTCGCCGCCGCCCCCGCCTCCACGCTCATCGACCCGCACATCACCAGCACCAAGCTGGCGAGCGTGAACACGACGAACATCGTGACGATCAGGATCGCCCCGCGACGCCCACGTCCACGCCGACATTGGTTGACGGGCCGCCGCATCATTGCCCACCCCCCGTCGCCGGCGCCGCGCCCGCGCCGGACGTGTCCGTCGCCGGCTTGGCGCACGCCATCGGGAAGACGCGAGTCACCTTGTAAATCGACGGCGCGTCCCCCGGCCGGGCCGCGTCCACGTAGGCTTCGATCGTCATTTCGACCGCGTACGGCAACACGTTGCCGAGCGTAGTCGAATCCCATTCGTCCTGCCAATCCGTCCCGTCGAAGTAACGCATCGTGAGCGACTTCACGTTGCGCGCCAGAATCTCGTCTTCCGGATCGGGCGTCACCGGCGCGAGCAGGTTGCGCGTCACGCTCCGCACCAGCACCGGCGGATTCACGTCCGTGTTCAGCCAGAGCACGACGTGCCGCGGCCCTTCCGACCAAGGCGGATCCTGATCGATCGGCTGTTGCGGCTGCCGCAAACCGCCCAAGCCGCCGCCCAATCCATTCTGATTGTCCGTCGAGACGTGCCCGACGTTCCACCCGGCGTCGGCGCCGATGCAGAAGAAATCCAGCATGTCCGCGCCCCCCTGCGACGTGCCGATAAACGGCCCCGCCAGCAGTTGCGTCGGCGGCAACACCGATTCCAGATCCTGCCGCACCAGGTCCGCCGCCAACAGCGCCGACCGCACCGGCGCGATCGCGCCGTACGCGCTCTGCTTCGCCCGCGACACGATGCTCATGCTCACGTAAAGCGTCAGCGACAAAATCGCCACCATGCTCAGCGCGAGGATCAACTCGAGCAGTGTAAACGCACTGCCGCGGCGGCGACGACGACGACGAGCCACACGAGGGGACGTGACGCGCGTCATGGCCCACCCCCGGTCCCCGTGCCCGTACCACCGGCAGTTCCCGTGCCGTTGCCCGTGCTCTGCGACAGGTACGCCAGCGTCGAGATGTTCATCGACCGCTCCTCCCCGCGCTCCTGCCAGGTCACCGTCAGCATCAACTCGGTGATGTCGAAGTCGCGCGTCGTGCTCTGCAGTGTCCAGCGGTAAATCGGGAAATCCGCGCCGAAATCGCCCGACGACCCGCCCGACAGCCAGTCGCCCTGCGTGACCATCTCGCTGAGCTTGGCCTCCCCGAGCGTCGCCGCCTCGGCCTGATGCCGCGCCAGGCCGGCCGATCGCAGCGCCAGCGTCGCGCCGCGCATCGCCACGGGGATTACGATCCCCATGAGGACCAGCGCCGCCAGCACTTCGATGAGCGTGAAGCCGCCGCGCGACCGCCGCCGTCGTCGTCGATCGTTCGTCATCGCGTCACCCCGTTCACGACGCGATACCCTTCGGTCGGCGTCGCGCACTCGACGAACATCTGCGACCCGTCGTCCAGGCTCACCGTCAGCCGCGCCGCCTGCGTCCGGCCGTTCGGGAAAAAGTCGACGAACTCGCGCGGCGCGTCCTGCATGTCGGTGAGCCGCATCGTCACGCCTTCGGGCACTTGGAAACTTCCTTCGTACGGCGAGCGCAGTTCCGTGAACTGCTCGCCGTCCTGCGCCGCCACGAAGCACCGCCCGTCGTTGCCCATCACCAACCGGTGCGTCCGCCCGGTGGCGGCCGACTGCGTCCGCGCCAGCCGCGCCAGCGTGATGAACTGTTCCGACGCGTCGCGCAGCCGCGACCCGCGATTCCACCCCCGCAGCGACGGCGCCGCCACGCCCACCGCCAGCGCGATCACCACCAGAACGAGCACCAGCTCGATCAGTGTGAACCCCGCCGACCGGTCGGATCGGGAAGATGGGTGAAACGCGGTTCGCATAAGCGGTCAATCAACGCGACACGCCGACGCGCGACGCACGCGCCGCGCGTCGCGGCCAACACGACTGGCTAGTTCGAGATGTCGTCCGGACTGCCCTCGCGGCCGTCCGGGCCCATCGACAGCAGGTCGAACCCGCCCTGATTCTGCTGCCCCGGGTAGCGGTAGACGAACTCGTGGCCCCACGCGTCCGCCTGAACGTGCGTCTTGTCCACGTACGGGCCGTGCCAGTTGGTCAGGCCGCCCGGGGGGTTCACCAGCGCCATCAGCCCCTCCTCGCTGCTGGGGAAGCGCCCGTTGTCCACTTCGAACGCCTCCAGCGCCGTCTTGATCCCGGCGATCGAGCCGATCGTCGCCTTGATCTTGGCGTCCTCGGTGCGGCCGACCAGCTTGGGCACCACCACCGCCGCCAGTACCGCGATGATCACCAGCACCAGCAGCAGTTCGATGAGGGTAAACCCGCGACGGGCAATCGACCGGCGGCGGGCGACGAATTTCGTTGACATTGAATTCATAGTTCGTTCCTTCTCAATCGTGACGCACGCGCGCACGCTCTTGGGCGGGCGGGGGCGCGCGCGCTCACTTCATCAGTTCCTGCATGTTGAACACAGGCAACAACATCCCGATCACGACCGTGCCGATCAGCCCGGCCATGACGAACAACAGCAACGGTTCCATCAGCGCGACAAGCATGCGGAGGCCGCGGTCGAGTTCGGCCTCGTACGCCGTCGACAGACGGATCAGTTCCTTGTCCAGCCGCCCGGTCTCTTCCGCGACGGCGATCATTTCGATGACGGACGCCGGAAACAGCAGCGGGTTCGCCGCCAGGCTCTTGCTCAGCGCCGTGCCCCGCTGCACTTCTTCGATCGCGTGCGCGATGCTGTCCGCCAGTGTCTGGTTGCCCAGCGCTTCCTTGGCGACGCGAAGCGACGCCACCAGCGGCACGCCCGCCCCCACCAGCGTCCCCAGCATCCGCGAGAAACGCACCAGGCCGAACCGCGCGCCCAGCTTGCCGATCACCGGCGACCGCAACGTCATTCGCTCGATGAACCGTTTACCGGAGTCGGTGGCCAGCGTCCGGCGGACGAACACGATCACGCCCGCCACCGCGATCCCGATGAACAGGCCGTATTGCGTGAGCCAGTGGCTCGCCCCCACGATCATCTGCGTCAGGAACGGCAGGTTCCCGCCGAACTGCGCGAACAGTGGCGAGAACCGCGGGATGAAGAACGTCAGCAGGAAGATCAGCACCGCCGTCGCGAGGAACGCCAGCACGCACGGGTAGACCATTGCCGCCTTGACCTTCCCCTTCAGGTCCTGCTCGCGCGTCCGGAAATCGGATATCTGTTGCAGCACCACGTGCAGGAAACCGCCCGCCTCGCCCGCCCGCACCATCGCCACGTAAACGCTCGAAAAGACCTTCGGCCACTTCGCCAGCGCGTCCGCCAGCGCCACGCCCCCGACCACGTCGTCGTGCACGCGCGACCACACGTTCTTCGCCCCCGGGTGCGCCACCTCGCGCCGCAGCAGGTGCAGCGCCCGCGCCAGCGGCAGGCCCGCCGCCAGCAGGTTCGCCAGCTCGCGCGTGAACAGGTCGACCGCCGACTGTGGCACCCGCGTGCTGAGCGGCCGCCCCTCGCCCGCCGCCGCCGCCACACCGCCGCCGCCGCCGCCGCCGCCAGCCTTCGATTCCGTAATCGAGATCGGCGACAACCCCTGGCCCAGCACGTGGTCCATCGCGGCGGCCTTGTTGTCCGCGGGGATCGTGCCGCTCGTCTGCCGCCCGGTGCGGTCGATCGCGACGTACGTGAACGTGCTCATTTCGCCACCGCCGCGATCTCCTGACCGCTGAACGAGTGCCCCGCCTCTTCGTCCTTCGTGTTGCGGATGACCTCATCCACCGTCGTCCGCCCCTCGGCCAGCACCCGCCACCCGTCGTCGCGCAGGCTCCGCATCCCCTGCTTCACCGCGACCTGGCGGATGTGGTGCGCGGGGGCGCGGTCGAGGATCATCGTCCGCACCTCGTTGCTGATCCCCATCATTTCAAAAATGCCCGTACGCCCGCGGTAACCCGTCCCCTGGCACTCGCGGCACCCCGCCCCGCGGTAAACCACCGGCGGGATCAGGTGGCCGAATTCCTGCCGGATCAATTCCGTCTCCGAGTACGGCACCTCTTCCTTGCAATGCTTGCAGATCACGCGCACCAGGCGCTGCGCCACCACCACTTCCAGCGACGACGCCACGAGGTACGGCTCGATCCCCATGTCGATCAGTCGCGTCGCGGCCCCGGGCGCGTCGTTCGTGTGCAGCGTCGAGAAGACCAGGTGGCCCGTCAATGACGCCTGCACCGCGATTTCCGCCGTCTCCCGGTCGCGGATTTCACCGACCAGCACCACGTCCGGGTCGTGACGCAGGATCGCGCGCAGGCCGGCGGCGAACGTCAACCCGCTCTTGGTGTTCACCTGGATCTGGTTCACGCCCCGGAGCTGGTATTCCACCGGGTCTTCGACCGTGATGATCTTCCGCTCGATGTCGTTGATCTTCGACAGCGCCGCGTACAGCGTCGTCGTCTTGCCCGAGCCCGTCGGCCCGGTCACCAGCACGATCCCGTGCGGCATGTCGAGGATCTTGTCGAACTCCTGGCGGTCGATCGAAGACATGCCGACGTGCTCCGTCCCCAGCGCCGCGTCGCCGCGGTCGAGGATACGCAGCACCACCGCCTCGCCGTGGATCATCGGGATGATCGACACGCGGACGTCGATCTCCCGGCTGGCAATCTTCAGCTTGATGCGGCCGTCCTGCGGCAGCCGCTTTTCGGCGATGTCGAGGTGACTCAGGATCTTCAAGCGCGACACGATCGCCGCGTGGTACCGCCGGATCGACGCCGGCACGTTCGTCTCCTGCAGCACCCCGTCGATGCGGTTGCGCAGGCGCAACTGGTTCTCGAACGGCTCGATGTGCACGTCCGTCGCCCGCAGCTCGATCGCCTCCGTCAGGATCTGGTTCACGAACTTGATGATCGACGCGTCCTGGGCCGCGTTCGCCAGGTCCAGGTCGTCCTCGTGGTCCGCGTCGATGACCTGCAGGTCACCCGCTTCCTGGTTCAACGACTGCAGCGTGTCGGCGCCGACGCCCAGCAGGCGCTTGAGCGACCGATCGATCTCCGCCGACGGCGCCAGCGCCAGGGTGAGGTCGCGCCCGCACACCAGGCGCAGTTCGTCGAGCGCGCTGCTGTCGCTGAGGTGGCTCGCCGCCACCACGGTGACCCCGTCGCGCTCCTCGATCGGGATGATGCGGTGACGCACCAGCAGCCGCGCGGGGAACGCCGCCACGATCTCTTTCGACGGCGGGTTCTTCTCGAGGTCCAGGTACGGCACGTCGAAGGTGGTGGCGAGGAAGCGCAACAGCGCTTCCTCGCTCACCCCGTCCGCCGCCAATACCGCCTCTTCGAGCGTCTTGCCTTCGGAAAGCAGGGACCGAACTCGGTCGGCCGTAGCCTCGTCGAACAGTCCCCGGTCGATCATCTTCGAAACGACGTTCTCCACCGCGTTACGCTCCGGAAAAGTGAATGTGTGTGAGAGACGGCATCGGACCACTGACTGTGACGCCGACACTGACGCGCACGGCACGCCCTATTCGAGCATCCCGTTGGTTACCAGAACCGCTTCCTGGCGTTGCGTCAGCACTTCCTTGAGTTCCTTCTGCGCGGCCTGGACTTCCGCGCGGGCCTTCTCGCGGGCCTCGCGGAGCGTCGCCAGCTTCTTGGCGAGCGTGTCCGCCGGCGTGTCGCCGTTCTCCAGCGCCGCGCGCAGGTCCGCCGACGCCTTGCCCACTTCCGTCGTCGGCTGGTTGTCACCCCCGCCACCGCCCGGCCGCCGGCCAAAGCCACCGAACCCCCCGCGCGCGTCGCGCTGCGCCGTCATCACCTTCTCGATCTTCGGCTGCAGCACCTTCCACTCGTCGTCCGTCGCCTTCAGTTGCTCCTTGATGTTGTTCATGAACCGTTCACGCATCTGCGCCGGATCGAAATTGCCACGCCGGCCCTGGTTGTTGTTGTCCTGCGCCCGTGCGACCGATGGCGCCATCAACGCACAGCCCAGTACCAGAAGACCCAACACTCGGATTCTCATCTGTCTCTCCTTTCGCGAGAGGTATGTTGCACACACGCGACGCCTGTCGTCATTTATCCGTTCCGGGTCGAGACGTCGCGCGCTCATCGACCCGCCGGCCTTGTTCGTGTTCCCGCGCGGCGCGTTCCGCCTCGCGGCTCCGCAGCAGCTCCTCGTACCGCCGGCGCTGCTCCGGCGTCAAAATCTGCTTCGTCCGCTCCACCGCCGCCTGGAACGACGCACGCCATTCCTTTTCCATCGCGGCGTTGCGGTCCGCGTACGCCTTGGTGATCTGCTCGTACGTCTCCTTGTCCGCCGGACGGATCAGCGCCTGGATCGCGTCGTCCCGTTCCTTGCGGAACTGCCGCCGCCGCTCGTCCTGTTCCCGCCCCCCGCGGTGGGCCGTCTCCGACCAGATCCTTTTCAACTGCTCCTCTTGCTCCGGACTCAGGCTCAATTCCGTCCTCAGCCACGCCGTCGGACCGCTCGGCCGCGACGCCGGTGTGGTGTGCGTCTCCGGCGGAAGGATCCGCGGGCGAACCGCCATCCCGGCGCCGAACGCCACGAGGAACCCGATGACCACCATCAGCTTCACCATCGCCGACTACCGCCTTCCCCCGCCGGCCGACAGGTCGTCCGCCATCCACTGCGCCACCTGCACCAGATCCGAATTCGTCTCGCCCTGCGTCTCCGCCGGGGGCATCACCGCGATCGCCTCCCACAAGCCGGGCTTGGCAGGCGTCGCCGTGGTCGCACGCGGCGCCGTCAGCAGCGACCCGACCAGCAGCGCCGCCGCCGCCGCCGTCAACCACCCGGCGATCCGCAGCACGCCCCGATCCCGCGCCCCGTGCCACGCGTTATGAACGATGCGGTTTACCGCCAGAGCCGGAATCTCCCGCCGCGGCGCGCGGATCAGCATCGACGAGAGGTCCTGCAATTCATCGAGCAAGCCCCGGCACTCGGCGCACCGTTCGAGATGGGCCTCGAACGACCGTGCGAGCGACGGTTCTAACTCTCCGTCGTAATAGGCTTGAACTTGTGCGATCTTCTCACAACTCATGGCGGACAAACCTCCGCCCCCGATCAGGGCTTTTGGAGGTAACCTTTGAACCGTTCACGGAGTTCGTTCCGCGCCCGGTGCAGGCGGGACTCGACGGTGCCGCGCGGGACGCACAGCGCCGCCGCCATTTCGTCGTAACTCATGCCTTCGATCTCTCGCAGCACAATCACCTGCCGGTGTTCGCTCGACAAGTGCTCGAGCATCACCGCCAGGTCGGTCCGGGCATCCACGGCGGACGGCCCGGCGCCGCTCGCCGGCGCCGCGAACCCTTCGATCACAGTCCCGGGCTCGACCGCCGTCGGCGCCCGGCGTCTCGACCGCCGCAACATCGCCGCCCGACGCACCAGGATCTGCACCAACCAGGTCCGAACCGCCGACTCGCCGCGAAACTTCGAATTCAACACCGCGACGAACGTCTCCTGCACCACGTCCTCGGCGTCGGCGGCATTACCGGTCAAGGCAGTCGCAATTCCGTACAAATATCGCGAATGCCGTTGAACCAGCTCGCGAAACGCCTCTTCCTCCCCGTGACCGATCCGCCGCAGCAACTCCCCGTCGTCCACCGGCACGTTCAGCGTGAGCTTCACCGCCGGCGACGACACGGTCGTCTCAGTCGTAGAGTTGCCGCTTCGCCTCATTTTCTTCCGTCGGGGTCAGAAAATTTTCCGCCCGACTGGGCGAGTATCGTCCTAACGCCTGTCACAACCGTCTATTGTCTCATATCGTTGCGTGTGTGTCTGCGTCGCTGTTACAACTCCCGCCCAATGGACCTGTTCTACCGTATGGGCCGCTTGGGGGGACAGTTTGTCTTCCTCTGCACCATGCGGAGTCATCTCCTCAACGCCCAGGCCGCCGAGCGGCAAGGCGGATATGTGCTGGCGCTCACGCATCTCAGTCACATCGAGCCGATGGCGGCGAGCATCCTCATGCGCCGGCCGGTGGATTGGATGACGCGGAAGGAGTTTTACAAATCCCGCGTCGTCGGATGGCTTCTCAAGGCCTGTAATGCGTTTAAGGTTAATCGTCAGGGGATCCCTGTTTCGGCCGTCCGTACTGCGATCGAGCGCGCGCGGCGCGGTCGCGTCGTCGGCGTTTGCCCAGAGGGCGGTGTCGCGCAAGGCGCCGCCTCCGCCATGCGCGGCGGGCCTATCAGAAAGGGGTGCTGCTCCGTGGCGATCCGGGCAGGCGTGCCGATCCTCCCGTGTGCCATGCTGGGGACGAACGAGTTGAATCGCGTCGGGCCGTGGTTGCCGTTCAAGCGGGCCAAGATCTGGGTGGCATTCGGTGAGCCGATTTACCCCGCTGTCGGCGCCGCGTCGACCCGGCGGTCGCGGGCGGACCTGGCGGCGAAGGTTTCGGCGGCGTTTGAAGAGTTGTACGCAAGACTCCGCTTGGAATACGGCATCGCCGATTCCGCCGTGCCGTAAATCGCCATGTCCGACGCGTTTTACAGAATCGTCCGATGCGTGGGCAAGCCGGCTTTCGTATTGTCGTCCGCGCCAACCGTTTTGCACGCGGACCGGCTGCAGGGGAAAGAGCCGGTATTGATCGCGCCGAATCATCTCAGCCCGTATGACGTTCCCTGTCTCATGGCGAGCACGCCGCGGCTGCTCGATTTCGTCTCGATCGTCGAGGTGTTTCGCAATCGGCTCGCCGCGTGGTTCCTGGGGAACATGAACGCGTTTCCGCTGGATCGCAGCCGACGGGATCCGGCGACGACGCGGCGGATCCTGGACCGCCTGGCGAAGGGGCGCACGGTCGTGATGTTTCCCGAGGGGCAGATACGAGATGCGGATCGGTCGCTGCTGGCGGGCGGGGATTTCAAGCCGTCGGTCGTTCGGCTGGCGCGATTGGCTAACGTCCCGATCATCCCGTGTGTCCTCCTGGCAACCGGCGCGTACGGCCGCGCGAGGGCTTGGTTGCCACTGCGCCGGACGCGTTATGCGATCTGGTTTGGTGAACGGCTGACCGTGGTGCAATCAGACGATGAAGGGGCCGATTGTGCGGAGGCCCTTATTCGATTGCGTCAGGCCTATGACGCCGGTTACGCCGAACTCCGGGCAGCGTCCGGGCTGACGGTCGAGGACGCGCCCTGGCGTTTGCCGCGAATTTGACGCTTGGTGCGCCGATTGCTACCGTGCCGACACTTCCCATGCCCGATTTCGAGATGCGTCCGGTGGTCGTCGCGCCGACGTATAACAACGTCCAGACGCTGGGCGACGTCGTTCGCCGAATCCACGCCTTAAATCTTTCCATAATCGTCGTTAACGACGGTTCGACCGATGGAACCGCGGAACTGCTCGATACGCTGCGCAATCAGATGCCGCGACTTAGCGTTGTGACCCATCGCCAGAATCGGGGCAAGGCGGCGGCGCTCCACAGCGGGTTCGGCCATGCCATTTCGGCCGGCTTCACGCACGCGGTCACTATCGACACGGACGGGCAACTGGACCCGGAAGAGTTTCCCGCGTTTCTCGACGCTGCGCGGCGAAATCCGACGGCCTTGATCCTGGGACGGAGGGCCGACGCAATCGACGGGTATCCGGCACGAAGCCGGTTGGGACGGCGGGTATCCAATCTATTCATCCGGCTGGAATCGGGCATACGCGTCGACGACAGCCAGTGCGGATTCCGCGTCTATCCGCTCGGGCTGATCGCAACCGTCAAGTGCCGCGTGGGCCACTACGGCTTTGAGACGGAAGTAATCACGCGCGCCGGGTGGGCGGGTTGTCCGATCGTCCAGGTGCCGGTGACGTGCCGGTATTTACCGCCGGCGACGCGGGTCAGCCACTTCCGTCCGGGCCTGGACACACTGCGCGCGATGGGCATGCATCTTGTGCTGCTCGGGCGGGCACTGCTCCCGCTCCCGCGCGCACCGCGTTGGCCGGATGGAGTTGAGAAGCCGGATCATCGACTCTCGTGGCGGGGGCTGTGGCACTGGCTGAATCCCGTGCGCGTGTGGCACGTGTTGAAGCGCAGCGACATCGGTCGCGGCGAGATCGCGGCGGGACTGGCGGCGGGGGTCTTCATCGCCAACCTTCCCGTGTACGGGCTGCAATCGCTCATGAGCCTTTACACGGCGCGGCGACTTCACCTCCATCCCGTCACGGTGCTGCTCGGCTCGCAAATCTCGACGCCGCCGATTTCGTTCGGACTGCTGGCGGCGGGGTTCGGTATGGGTCACCTGCTGATCCACGGGTCGCTGCCGGCGATGGCGGAGTTCGACCCGCGGCGCGCGGGGTGGTGGGCGGTGGTCGGGCCGCGGTTGCTTGAGCTGAGCGTGGGCTCGGTCGTCGTGGGGTTTTTCATGGCGGTGGCGACGTTCGTGGGGGCGATCGGCCTAATGCGGCTGATGGGGACCCGGCGGCGAAAGTGCGAACGGGGTCAGGCGGGGGTTGACGAGCCGGCGGCGGAAGCGCGGGCGGGCGCGTAGGGCGCGACGCCGATCAATTCGTCGAGCGGCGCCGGCTCGAGCCCGCGTTCCCTGAGTCCGAGGATGAGCGGTCGCACCGCGGCGACGGTGGCCGAGGGGTCGCGCTTCATGTTGGGGTCGATGCCGTCGTGAAGGATCAGGATGTCGCCGGCGCGGGTGGGCGGGACGAGGCGGTGGACGATCCGGTCGGCGCTGGTCGTGACACCGTCGAGGCCGCGGCGCGTCCAGGTGAGCAGCGTGTGGCCGGAGCGGCGGACGGCGCGGGTCAGATGGATGTGCCGCACCCCCATCGGGGGCCGAAAGAGGGCGGGGCGTACGCCGATGATCGATTCGAGCAGTTCGTCGGTCTGGCGGAGTTGACGGTCCCAGTAGCGCCCGAGTCGCATGACGCCGAAGTGGGAGTGGTCGAAGCTGTGGTTGGCGACGACGTGGCCTTCGTCGTACATGCGGCGGACGACGCGGGGGGAGCGGCGGGCGTTGACGCCGATGACGAAAAAGGCGGCCCTGGCGTTCAGGTCGCGCAGGGTGTCGAGGATGAGGGGGGTGGCGCGCTCGCAGGGACCGTCGTCGAAGGTCAGGGCGTAGCGCGGCACGCCGCCGGTGTCGCCGCGGTGGACGACCGGGCCCCAGAAGCAGGAGGTTGGCGCGACCGAGACGTAGGCGAGCGCCCCGGCCAGCGCACAGGCGGCCGCCGGGGCGCCGGTCGCAATGAGGAGGGCGTCAGTCATGCACGACTTCCCGTTCGACTTCCGTTTCCTCGACCGCGGCATCCGACCTGCCGGCGGGGAGTGGCGCGACCAGCGGCAGCAGGCAGAAGATCGTCGCCAGCAGGCAGGTGAAGACGCCGACGGCGACGGCCAAGCCCAGCGACCGCACGGCCGGCACGCTGGTGAAGATCAGGGAGCCGAAGCCGAGGATCGTGGAGGCGGCGCACATGACGATCGCGTGGCAACTGGCGACGAGCTTGGCTTCGAAAACGCGCGCGGACGGTTCGCGCCGGCGCAAGCGGGCGACGCTGACGATGAAGACGGCGTAATCCACGTCGATGCCGATGAGCAATGGTATCGTAACCAGGTTGACCATGTTCAACCGCTGGCCGAGCAGGTGCATGACCGCCAGGGTCAGCATGAGGCTGAAGAGCGTGGGGACGAGCGTGGCGAGGGGCTCGGTGAGCGTGCGTAGCTGGACAAAGAGGTAGAGGAGGACGATGCCCAGCGCGAGGAGCGTTAGTTTCGGGAGGTCGGACTGGATGGCGGCCTGGGTATCGTGACTGATGACGCTCAAGCCGGTGAGCGTGGCGCCGGGCAGGTCCTTGAGCGAGTTGCGGATCGCCGCGATCGCCGCGCCGCGCGTCGTTGCGTCTTCCAGCGGGCGATCGAGGAAGACGAGCGTCATCGATTCAATTGGCGGTTCTTTTCCCAGCAGCGCGTCGCGCGGCAACACGGTCTTGGCCAGTTCGGGCCGGGCGAGGACGTCCTTTACGGTGGGCGGGTCGGTTCGGGTCAGCAGGTGATCGAGGAACCCGACGTACGGCTCGAACGCCTCAGGCGCGAATGCGCTTTGCGCCACGGCGGCGCGAAAGTCGGTGACGACCTGCTTCGCCAATGCCGGCCCGACGGCGGCGCGGCGTTCTTCGGTCAAGGTCGGATCGGGGAGCAACGTCGCCAGACCGTAACTGCCCACGACGCCGGCGTCCCGGTTCTCCTTCGACGTCAGCCGCTCGCGGACGCGGTGGGCGAGTGTGACCAGTTCCGGCGGCGTGTCCGCTTTCAGATAGACGATCAGCGAGCCGGGCGACGTCCCCATGCGCCGGGCGATCTTGAGCTGGGCGTCGAGCGCGGGGTTGGGCTTGGGGTGCATGACCGACAGGTCGGACTCCAGCGAAAGCCAGCGTCCCTTGGCCACCACGATCGCCGTCGCAACGAGGAACACGATCCCGCACGCCGACACGCAAAGTGCGGCGTGTGAGCGGATCCAGCGCAACGCGGGCGCGAGGTCGATTCGCGGCGCCGAGATGGCCACCGAGCCCTTCGGGCGGCGGTCGGCGAGCACGAGGATCGCCGGGAGGATGAAGAGGGTGCCGAAGAACGCACCGGTCAACCCCAGCGATCCGAGGAGCGCGAAGTCACGCAGCGCCTGCACCTTCGACCAGGTGATCGCCACGAAGCCGACGATCGACGTCGCCCAGGCGGCGAAGAGCGCGGGGCCGAGCGTGCTCATCGTCGCTTCCGCCGCTTCGACGGGCCGCAGGCCGAGCACGCGGTTGGTCTGATAACTCGAGACGTGTTGAATGGAGTAGTCGATTCCCATCCCGGCCAGGATGCCGCCGATGACCGCCGTCAGCGGCGTCAGTTGCGTGGCGATGACGGAGTAGATGCCGAACCCGTACAGCACGCCGACCGCGACGGGAATGAACCCGATGACGAAGAGCCGGGTCGGCCGCCGGTAGGCGACGAGAAAGAGGATCGCTAGAAACGCGACCGAGGAAAAGACGCTTTCGATCATGTCCGATCGGATCGCGGTCGCGCTGGCGGCGGTGATCGCGTACGCGCCGGACACGTCCACTTCCAGGTGATCGGCGTTGACGTCGTTCGCCAGGCGGGTGACGACGGCGGTCATCGCCTTTGAGGCGTCGAGGTCGCTGGGCGGGTGTTTGCCGCCGATGCGGATCAGGATGCTGCGGCCGTCGGCGGAAACGAAGGCCTCGCTGTTCTGGTAGGTCTTGAACGGCCGGCCGCCCATAAGGCGGTCCATGACGAACTCGTGCAGGCGCAGGGGATCTTTCAAGAAGACCTTCGCCATCGCGGACGCCGCCGGCCCGGGGGCGGAGATCAGCGCCTCGTTTTGGCGGAACTGCTCGATCATCTGGTCGCGCGTGAGGCGCGCCTTGGCGGCCTCGAACGATTCGCGGTCGAGGTAATACAGGCCGTTGGGGACGAGGACCTTCTCGAAATACTCGCGCATCTCCGGGCCGGCCTGGTAGCTGACGGCGTCGCAAAGGGCCGATGCCTGGGGTGACGTTCGAATCGCCTGCTCGAGACGTTTGGCGAAGGCGATCAGTTGGTCCGGATCGGGCCGGCCGGTTTGGTTCGCGGGCGCGGTCGCGAGCACCAACATGTCTTCGGCGGCCGGGAATTCGTTCAGCACGCGCACGACGGCCTTCACCGCCGGGTCGTCCTTCGACAGCATGCTTTCCAGTGACGCACTGGGACGCATCCGGCCCACCGCCAGGGCGCACAGCGCGATGGCAACGGCGGAGATGACCAGCGCGGCGGCCGGATGGTGCGCCGGCCAAGAGACGAATCGCTGCGTCATGGCAGCTTCTCCGCCCGGCGCGGGGGTTTGAAGGCGTCGGGCGTCAGTTCCGGGTTGATGTCGATCTCGCGCAAGGCGACCTCGACCGTGCCGCCTTCACTGGTGGCGAGGAGCTTGGTCGGCCAGACGACGTCGCCGTATTGGCGGTAGGCGCTCAGGGCCAGCGTGAAACGTTCCTTGCCGTTGTCGTCGAGGACCGCGTACTTGCGCGGGGTGAGGGTCTTGCGATCGACCTCGCAAGTGACGACGGCCTCGTCGGGCGAGGCGCGCTTGACGACGATCTTCGAGCCCGAGACGTCGGTGGCGAGGTTCGGACTGTCGAAGAACCCGCCGGACAGGACGGACCAGGTCTTGGCGAGGCGGGCGGCGCTGACGCCGGCGGAGTGGATCTGCTCGCGGCGGTTGGAATCGTCGTCGGGCATGACCGCCCAGACGCCTTCGGGGGTGACGGTGAGGTCGAAGATGGCGCGGCCGAACTTCCAGGCGCGCATGCGGACGCGCTGCGGCGGCTGCATGGCCAGGGCGGCGTCAAGGCGGACGCTTTGGCCGTCGGGACGGGTGAGCGTGATCAAGCCCGTGCCGGTCAGCGTGTGTACCTTGTGTGCATTGTCGGTGACGACCTTGAGGCTGGCGTCGGCGTCCATCGACGGGTAGGTCGGGACGCGCTCGGCGTTTTGGCCGCAGCCGGCGCCGACGAGGGCGGCGGCTAGTATTGCAAATACCGTAAGCGCCATTCTTGGACAACTGGTCATCACGATTCCTCTAGCAAACGGCGTAACAGCTTGCCGGATGGCGAGCGGGGCAGGGACGGGCGAACTTCGACGACGCGGGGCACTTTATACGGCGTCAGGCGCTGGCGCAGGAAGCGGCGCACGTCGTCGGGAATCGGGGGGCGGTCGGCGTGACGCGGCGTCACGACGGCCTTGAGGCGGGAGACGGTCTGACTGACCCTGACCGCGACGACGGCGGCGTCGGCGACGTCGGGGTGCTGGGCGAGGAGGTTCTCGACTTCGACGACGTTGACCTTGAGGCCGCCGACTTCGATGAGCAGTTTCAGGCGACCGGTGATGACGAGGTTGCCGTGCGTGTCGAGGTGACCGAGGTCGCCGGTGGAAAAGAAGCCGTCGCCGTCGAATGCGGGCGCGGCGTCGTGGAGGTAACCGCGGAACATAGAGGGGGCGCTGATCAGCACTTCGCCGTCCTCGCCGGGCGGACGCTGGGCCCGGGTGTCGGGATCGACGACGCGGACGCGGACGTCGTCGTAGGGGCGGCCGACGCCGGCGGGGTCGAAGTGCGGATCGGCGGGGTCGGCGAAGGTGACGGAGCCGATCTCGGTGGCGCCGTAGAGCTGGCCGATACGCACGCCAAACTTTTGCTCGAAGGCGTCGAAGACGGCGCGCGGGAGCGGCGCGCCGGCGGCGTAGGCCTTGCGCAAGGTCGGCAGTGGGTGGGGTGCGCCGACCTGGCACATCATGTCGAAAGCGGAGGGGACGCTGGGGAAAAGCGTGATGCCGCCGGCAGTGAGTTCGCGCTCGACGGTGGCGAGGTCGAGGCCGGGACAGAGGTGGACGGTGCTGCCGGCCCGGACCGGGGCGAGCAGGCCGTGCTCGAGGCCGTACGAATGACAAAGCGGCACGATCGAGAGGACGCGATCCGCCGGCCCGAAGCCAATGGCGGCGCACATCCCGGCCGAGACGGCATCGACGGAGGCGGCGGTGCGGACGACGATTTTCGGGCGGGCGGTGGTGCCGGAGCTGCAAAGGAGGAGGTCGCCGGCGGGTACGCTTTGGGCGATTGTATTCTTGGACAACTTCAGGATTGCGGTGGCGTCGATTTGAACGGTGACCAGGTCGCCCAAGGCTCGGCAAGCGCGCGCGCTTCCGACGATGGCTCCGGCCACGGCTTCTTGCGCGAGGGCGCGTAGTTCCGGCTCGGCGATCTCGGCGGACACCGGGAAGACGTTGCAGCCGGCAGCGAGCGTGCCGAGGAGCGCAACCGGGTATTCGATCTGATTTGCGATGCAGAGGATGACGGTTGCGCCGAATGCGACTTGGGATTGGAGGTGATTGGCGAATGCCGAAACCTGCGTGGCCAACTCGTCATAGCTCAATGATCGGCCGCCAGGTGTTAACTCGCGATACGCGACGCGCGGTCCGGCGTCGGTGGAGCGGGCGTGATCGTTGAGTCGGTCGAGCAGTTCCATGTTGCGCGTTGGCTCGTATGAAAGTTGCCGGGTCAAGATCCCATGATGCGCGGTTCGCCGCCGGGTGCGTTGACACCGGCGGCGTCGCTCGCCAGCAGGGAGAACCGCGGGCGGCGCGGGACGAGGGGGAGGAACTTGTTCAGCCGGACGCACCATTCGAACGCGCGCAGACGCCAGCGCAGGCACCACGCCGGGCGGGGAAAGACCTGGCCGGCGAGGGCGGAAATGACGGCCTTGTGCATGCGCATCGGGCCGGCGCCGTTGAGAAAGAGTTCGCGGAACGAGTGCTGGTAGTAGCGGCGGATCAGGCGCCAGAGCGGGCGCGAGCCGCGTTCGACGTAACGAATGTAGTTTCGGCGGGCGCGCGCCGCGGGCGCGCCGTGACGAATCAGGGCGATCGTGTGGCGCGCCGCCTCGACGCCCGAGAGCATCGCCAGCGTGACCCCGGTGGAGAAGATCGGGTCGAGGAAGGCGGCGGCGTCGCCGACGAGGAAGTAGCCGGGGCCGGCGTAGGGGCGGCAGGTGTAACTGAAATCGGCCAGCACCTGGTTCGTGGTCGTGTCGCCGGTGGCGCGGGCCATGCGGTCGCGGACGACGGGGCAGCGGGCGACCGCCCAAGCGAGCATGCGGCCCGCCGGGACGCCGGCCCGTTTGACCAGGCTGGGATCGGCGACGAAGCCGACGCTGGTCCTGGTTTCGTCAAGCGCGATGAGCCAGAACCAGCCCTCGTCGCACATGATGATGCCGGGGTGGCCCCACTCGTCGCCCGGGAGGCGCTCGACGTGTTCGAAGTGACCGAAGTAGGCGACCTTTCGCAGGTGGGGGTCATCGGCGGGTTTTCGGGTTCCCAGGTGTCGGCCGACGAGCGTCGATTGGCCACTGGCGTCGAGGAGGTAGCGGCCGCGGATTTCTTCGCCGGTCGCGGTGGTGACCGAGACGGCGCCGTCGCGAAGCTGGCCGACGCGGTCGACGGCGACGCCCTCGCGCACCTCGGCGCCGGCGGCGCGGGCCTCGTCCAGGAGCAACTGGTCGAACTCGGCTCGGGCGATGTTCATCGTCGCGAAGCCGGGCAGCAGGCCCTGGTCGAAGGTGAAGCGAGAGGTTTGCGGGTCGTCCCCCATGCCGAACTCGGCGCCGAGTTTGGGGGCGTGCGGAAGGGCGCGCACCTTTTCGGCGAGGCCCAGTTCGTCGATCAAGGGGAACGCGCGGGGGAGGAGGCTTTCGCCGATGTGGAACCGCGGGAAGCGGGCCTTTTCCAGGACGACCGCCCGCAGGCCGGCGCGCGCCAGGACGAGCGCCGCGGCCGCGCCGCCGGGCCCGCCGCCGACGATCACCGCGTCACAGGCTGGTGTCACGTCGGGCGGCATTCAGGGCTTGCGCTCCAACTGCGCCACGCCCTCGATTTCCACGAGCAGTTCGGCGCGGCAGAGGTCGGCGTGGCGGAACTCGACGCGGCAGGACGCCTCGAACGCCGGCCGCACCATCGCTTCGATGGCGTCGTCGTCCCCCGCCCGCGGGAAATAAACCCGCACGTCACGATAACTGCGAAGCCATTCGCTCTCGTCCCGCTTCGACGCCGCCCTCACGAGTGCGTGCGCCCGTTCGACGACGGTGGCCAGGTTCGTCAGCGTTTCGCCCATCTGCATCGGCAGGCTGGCGCGGTGGCGGGAATCTTCGCCGAAAATGCTCGCCGTTCCCCCGACCAGCACCAGCCCGATCTCGTGGAGCACCGTCGCGCGCGCGAAGCACGGCGGCAAGGGGCCGAACCGTTCGGAGTACCGGTGGGGCGCGATCTGGCGCGGGTTCTCCACGGACAGGCCGGGTTGGTTCGCCGACAGGCAATGGATCACCAGCTCCTGCCCGGTGTGGCCGATACCGGAGGCGGTCGCGATGTTCTGGTCGAACGCCCCGGCCCCCCCGTACCACTGGGCAAATGCCTCGTAACGGCCGGCGTTGAAGACCATGTAGCGATCGCGGCGGTCGTCCATCCGCTGGTGAATCGCAGGGATGTGATTCCAGAGGCGGATCGGATGACGCGCCGCCAGCGGCCTGATCATCTCGGCGATCGCGTTGTACGCCTGGGTGACGCGTTGCTGGAGCGCCGAGGCGTCCAGCCGAGTCGCGCCGGGAATGCGAACCGACGCGAGCGCGAAGGCTTCTCTGTCGTACCCACTGACTTCTAAACCATTGGCGCACGAATAGCTGCGAAGGCGGCGCCCCGCTTCCACCAATTCCATCGCCCAGCCCGGTGGCGACAGAATGTCCGGCGCCTCAGCGGGCGGGACTGGGAGTGATTCGTAGCTAACTTCCGGTTTTGCCGACATCCCGTTACTGTTTTCAGATGCAGTCTACTGAATCCACCGAACCCGACAAGTTTAGCTCGCTCGCGCCGCACCCACTCCGATACGCAGGGCACTGACGGCGCCCGCGTAATCCGTGCAAAGCGCCGTCACCTCGTCGGGCCGCTCGTCGCCCGCCGCCGCGGCCAACCCGTCAATACCGGCAAGTCCGTTTCCGCGCAGTCGAATCATTTTTTTCAAAAGCATGGCTCCCGCCAGCGCGATCAGCGGGGCGGCGCTGAAGGACTCGGCGACGTGACCGTAGGCCGTCGAAACGATCGCGCCCGGCGCACACCGCCTCAGGCCGGCGAGTTCGGCGCGATCGATCCACGTGCCGTTGGCGGAGCTTAAAACGTACTTCAGCGGACCCATTCGCGCCAGCGCCTGTCGCACCGCGCCGGGCCGATCACCGGATTGAGGACGCGCGGTCGCGCCGGTCAGGACGCGCCCGTGCGGTCGGCCGCCGCGCTTTTCCATGGCCGCGCGGCTCTCCAGGATAAACGTCACCGCGCCCGCGCCCGTTACAAAGCCGCCTTCGGAGGCGAACGGCGCGGCGCCGGCCCCCGCGTACACGCCGCAATGGCGGTAGGCGTCGTTGATGACCGGCGAGTGTTCTTCGGCGGCGCCGACGACGGCACGCTCCCACGACCCCTCGGCGATGCGCAAGGCGGCTAGCCGCAGCGCGTCGAGGCCGGCGGTGCGCGTGCCGATGATGGTCTGGCACGCCCCCTTAATGCCGAGCATGAGACTCAGGTGCGCGCTCGACGCGTTGGGGACGCCTTCGGCGAAGAGCATCGGGTTCGCGCCGACGAGGCCCTGTTTAATGATCTCGCCGTAGTAGGCCACGCTGTACGTCGCCGAGCCGTGGGCGCTGCCGAGGATCGCGCCGCACTCGGCGGCGAAGGCCGGTACGTCGGTGATGCCCGCGTCGGCGCACGCGACGCCCGTCGCCGCCAGCGTCAGCTTCACCTGATCGCTCAGGCGACGGATTCGACGGACGTTGAGCAGGTGAATGTATTGCTCCTCACCGATCGCGCCGGTGTCGGCGGCCCAGGCGTCGCTGGCGCCACCGTCGTTCAGCCGGGCGACGAAGGCCTCGTTGCCGATCCCGCCGGGGACGACCACGCCGATCCCGGTGATCATCACCTCGCGCAGCGGTTGGGCGCCCGTCACTTGGACGGCGGGCGCGTCGGCCTTGGGCGGTGGTCCGAGCACGACACAGGTGTTCGCGCCGCCAAATCCCAGCGACGTGCTGAGCGTCGCGTTAATGACCGCGGGCCTGGCCGCGCCCGTACTCAGGTTCAAACCGGGGAACTCAACGTCCTCGGGCCCGACGTTGGCGCACGGGGGAACGGTTTGTTCCCGCATCGCGGTCATCGCCAGGATCAATTCGACCGCGCCCGCGCCGCCCAGCGTGTGGCCGAGATGGCTCTTGAAACCGACGACCGGTATGCGTGAAAGATCGTCGCCGAAGACGCGCGCCATGGCCGCGTATTCGGCGGCGTCGTTGTCGGGCGTGCCGGTCGCGTGGGCGGCGACCAGGCCGATCTCCTTTGGGGCGATGCCGGCGCGACCGATCGCCATCGACATCGCGCGCGACGCGCCGTCGCCTTGCGGGTGCGGCTGGGTGAGGTGGTGGGCGTCGGCCGACTCGCCCCATCCGAGCAGCGTGGCGAGGATCGTCGCGCCCCGCGCCTTGGCCCCGCCCGCAAGCTCGAGCACGACGATCCCATACCCCTCCCCGAGCTTCATCCCCTGGCGATCTTTGCAGAACGGCTTGAGCGGACCTTCGGCGACGAGGCGGAGACTATTAAAGCCGCCATAGGCGTACTCGCTGATCGTGTCGTATCCGCCGCAGATGACGAGGTCGAGCTGACCGGTTTGCAGGAGCGTCGCGCCCAGTGCCACGCTGCCGAGACTGGACGAGCAGGCGGAGCAGGTGGTGGCCGCGAATCCGCCGAAGGCGAGTTGCGCGACGGCTAGTTCCAGCGTGCTTCCGGCGAGAAACTGTTGGAGCGGCGCGTGGTCACCGGTGCGGAGGTAGCGCCCGCCGTTGCGCATACCGTGGAGCGTGGTGCCGAGCATGAAGCCGCACCGCTCGGCGGCGTAAGGGAGCGAGGCGAGCGCGCCGGCCGACTTCAGGGCCCGCTCGATCGTCCATTTCAGGTATCGAACCTCGCGAGGTTGGTTCGGTTCGTAGTCCGCCGGCAGATCCACCGCCTGGCCGCCGAGCTTCTCCGGCGGCAGCGGCGATTCCAGCGCGGTAAGCGCGCGAAGCCCGCAGCGGCCCTGCGCGATACCCAGCCACGTTTCGGCGATGGAGGCGCCCAGGCACGTGACGACTTCCGCGCCGGTGATGACGATTCGACCTTGCTGCGGATTATCGCCCATGCCAGGCCTTCTCCCCGACGTCTGCCGTCGTCAATTCGGCGTCCTCGCAAAAGGCGCGATGCAAGACCAGCCACTGCTCGGGATAACGCGCGACGTACGTGGCGATGATCGTCGCAATGCGCGTCATCGCCTCGTCCAGATCATCACCGACTTCGATCGCGTCCTCAATAAACAGCCGGATTCGCCCCTCGGGCGTCCGAACGGAAAAGACCGGCACGATCGGCGCGCCGCTGGCCATCGCCAGCTTCGCCGGCCCGGTCGGGAGCAGCGTGTGTCCGCCCAGGAACGGCATTCGTCGTCCCTTCTGCCCGGGCATGACGCGATCGCCCTGGATGGCGACGACCTCGTTGGCGCGCAGCGCGTCCCGCAGCCGCACCCAGACCGACCACCCGTCGTCCACCGCCTGCTCGATTACGCCCAGCCGCTGCCGCAGGGTCTGGCGGATGCGTTCGAACCGGCCGACGTCGCGCTTGAAGACGACGTGGATGCGCGACTCGTGCCGCAGCAGGGCCGCCGCCGCGACCTCGAACGATCCCATGTGGGCGGTGAGGAGGATCGCCCCCTTGCCGCGCTCGCGCGCCGCGACGTACTTGTCGTGACCATCGATGCTTTCGATGCGACCGACGAGCTGCTCGCGCGTCAATTGCAGGCTTTTGCCGACGTCGCAGACGAAGTCGTAAAAGTTCGCGACGACGCCGCGCGTGAAGCGGCGAATGTCGCGTCGCGACCTGCCCGCCGCCGGCAGCACGCGCGCCCCGTTGGCGGCGGTCGCCGAACGGATGGCGCGCGAGTTCCAGATCGCCAGTCGCACGAAGGGCGCCCGCGCCGCCCGCGCCAGCCGTGGCGTCCGCTGCGCGAGGAAGAACAACGTCTTGAGCCAGAAACCGGCGGCGGCCGCCCGCACCCGCGCGGGGAATGCGATCTCGCGCTCGGCCGGCGCCCCCCCGCGAAATTCCGACGCGCCGATGTGCTTCACTTGCGCTTGCCTTCTCCACCACCCGAGCCGCCGCCATCGCCCTCGAGCGGCCGCGTGACCTTCACACCGGGCGGCACGTCCATCGCCAGGTCGCGGTCCGTCAACCCGCCGTTGATCCGGATGTTCGAGAACGTCAGCACCATGCGGTCGCCGTCCGTGTCCTTCGTCTGGGCCCTGGAGACGAACCCGGTCGCGATCTCCAGGACGACGTCGACCTCGTCGATGTGCTTTTGCAATTCGGGCTCGGTCGGCGTCATCCGCAGCGCGACGTACTTGGTCTCGTCGACGTCGGCGCGCAATTCCTTCGGAGAAATACGTTTGAACGTGAAGTGTCGTTTGATGACGGCGAGCCTCGGGAAAGGGGACGCGGCCAGGGCGCCCAACTTTTCGTCGGTCTTGTAGATCTCCAGTACCTTTTGCTTGGGATAAAGCAGGCGGACTTCCGTGTCGTCGATGCGCATCACGGTCGGCTCGGGCCGGTCGGTGGTCCACAGCGACGCCGCACCCTTGATCAGGATCTGGCCGGTGGAAACCAGCGGCCGCTTGAGCAGCGGGGTGAACTTTTCCTGCGTGAAGTCGGCCTTGAGGTCGCGGATCTCCCCGCCGCGGGCGTCGATCCGCACCATGAGATCCCAGAGCTTTTGATCCACGCCCGCGGGCTTGTCACCCGGGTTCAGGTCGCCCGCGCGCGCGCCGAGGGTTCCAACGGCGAGCAGGACAGTCACGATGGCGATTCGCGTCATGCGGCCCCCTGCGGCCTGGCGGTGCGGTGGAGCGTGACCGAGCCCCGCGCGACGATCGCGCCGTTGGCGGACGCCTCGACGTTGAATTGCTGCAGCGCGCCGACGGCCCGCAGCAATTTCGTCTTCAGGACGATCTCGACCGGCGGGGCGGCGGATTCGTCGAAACGGACGTCCGCGTGCGCGAGTTTGCCCTCTTCCGCCTCGCCGGGTCCGGCCACCCGGGGGCCGGCCAGACCCGACAGTTGCGCCAGCGCCTCGGTGATCAGCACGCCCGGCACCAGCGGCCGCCCCGGAAAATGCCCGGCGAAAAACGCCTCGTCCCCCGCCAGCGCCCAGACGCCTTCGGCCGAGTCGCCCTCGTTCATCTGGGTGACCTTGCTCACAAACCGGAACGGCGGCTGGTGCGGCAAACGCGAAACGTAGTCCACTTGGCCGGTCGCGGCCGCGCCGCCCCCGCCGGCCTGTTGCTGCTGGACGAATCGTGTCAGCGTCGCCACGCTTTCAAAGACCTCGCGACCCACCGCGGCGTTAGGCACTTTGATCCCAAATTCTTTTTCGATGCTGGTCACCAGGAGCAGGATGTCCAGCGAATCCATGTCGATGTCGCCGCCGAAAAACGGCATGTCGTCGGCGATCCGGGCGGTCGGCCCCAATTTCAGATCCCGTCGGACGATCGTCTTGACGCGCTCTACGACTTGCGGGTCCGCTGCTGTTGCTCCCATGGTCCTCGTGAGGTGGTAGTGTCTCCCCTGGCCGTCAGAAACCGAAGGTCACCGATTCTCACCATTTCGAGAGTCGATGCAACCAACGACTCCGCGCGCGGGTCAGTAACGGCCGGGGGGGGCCGCGGGCGGTGTCGCGCAGTCACCGGTAGTTATTGAACTGGATCGGGATCTTCGGCGGGTTCGCCCGGAGGTGCGCGATGACCGCCTGGAGGTCGTCCTTCTTCGCACTGCTCACCCGCAGCGCCGGCCCCTGGATACTGGCGTTGACTTTCAGCTTCAGATCCTTGATCGCCTTCTGGATCTCCTTGGCCGTCTCCTTGTCGATGCCGTCCTTCAGCTTCACCTTCTGGCGGATCGTCTTGTGCGTGGCCTCTTCCACCTTCTGTGGGTCCATACACTTGGGGTCGACGCCGCGCTTGATCATCTTGGAAATCAGCACCGTGCGGACGGCCTCGAGCTGCGCGTCCTGGTCGGCCGTCAGGGTCAATTCCTTTTCCTTGCGGTTGAATTCCAGCCCCGCGCCGCTCCCCTTGAAGTCGTAGCGCGTGCCGATCTCCTTCTGCGCCTGGTTCACGGCGTTGTCCATTTCCTGGAGGTTGATCTCGGAGACGATGTCGAAGGACGAGTCGGCCATGCCGCCAGTGTTGACGCGCCGCGCGCGTTGTCAAGCGCGCCTCAGGTCTCGACGGACGTCGTGTGCACGCCCAGCGTCGCCCCGGACTTCGATCGGCCGACGAGGTAGACGTCCACCCTCGGCTCACCCGCGCCCACGCGGACGACCTTCACGCCCGACAAGTTGCATTCCAGCGCCCTTCGCAACTGCGCGAACCTCGCCGCGTCGTCGGATTCCCTCAGTTCCCCGAAAAAGTCGTCCGGCGCGACTTCCTCCACCTTTCGCGGCGGTTTACCCTCCTTGACCGGCCAGGACGAGATCACGTCGAACGGCGCGTCCGTTTCGCTGGGATAAAGAAGCCCCGCCACCGCCGCTCGCAGCGACGCCAGGATGGCCGCATCGTCTTGGCCGGTCGTGTCCATCGCGCCTAGTCCGCCGAATGGTTCATGGGCGTCGGCGGCGCGACGGCCGCGCCGTCCACCTTCTGCCGGAGCGCCGTCGCGACGTCCGCGGGGACGCGGTCGAAGAAGTGAAACCCCGTCCGCCGCTCGATCTCCGCGGCCGTGGTGCGGAATTTCGCCCACTCTTCGCCCACCGCATCGTTGTCGTTGGGCATGACGACCGCAATGACGCGATTTCGCGGGGTGAGCTTCGACAGGTCGTCGTCGCTCGCCGGCCCCGATTCGGGTACGACGACGATCACCTTCCAGCATTCCGCCGGGACCGTGACCTTGCCGCCGGCGAGACTCTCCGCAGATCCGTTCGACCCGCGCCCACCGCGCCCGTTCGGGCCGGCGATGACGTAGAGGTGATTGCGCCGCCGCACGAGGTCTCGGCAATACATTTCGAGCTGCGCCCAGGCCTTCTGGTTCACATTCGGCGCCTGCGGGATGATGTTGGTCATGACGAACGTGGCGTAGCTCATCTCCTGCGTGGCCGCCCGGTCACTGTGCGGACACATGTGGCCGCGGTCAAAGCCGCTTCCGGTGTAGTCCCGCTGCGTGACGACCTTGAACGTCGGCGGCAGCGTGTTATCCGGATCGAATAACCGCTTGCGCGGCGCGTCGCCCAAGTCCGACGAGACCACCCGCCAGCTCACCCAGTTCGGCGTGCCGGCGCCGTCGTTGTACGACAGCGCGTAGTACGGCTTGATCATCAGGTAATTCGACCGGTTCGACGGGTCGGCCGTCGCGCCGCTGGGATTGCCTAGCAGGAGATTAGGTGACAACGCCGCCGTCGTCCCACCCGTCGGCGCCGCCTGCGGCCCGCCCTGCGGTTGCTGTGTCGTCGCCGTCGGGCCGGTGGCGCGCGGGTGAGTCCGCTGGTAGTAAACCACCGCCGCGATCAGGCCGGCGATCGCCAGCACGATCAGTACGGCGACCTGCGCCCGCCGATCGAGCTGTCGAAACGCGCTCACCGACGCACGAACCAGCGGATCCAAGTCATCCCGTCCCGCCGGTCCGCCCCGAGAAGAACGTCGTCTTGCCATCGCCGGCCAGCATAGACGGATTCGCTCGCCATTGCGACGGACCGCCAGCGCGATCGGTCACGGCGCTTCTTTCACCGGGCCGGTGGTCGCGGTCGCGGACAACGTCAGCCACGCGTCGCGGCTGCGCTCGATGAAGCCTTGGCCGCCGGGTTTATCGGCCTCCTTCTTCAGGTCGATCGTCGCATCGACCGCGTCGGGGTGCGCGGGGTCGGTGGAGAGAACCAGAAATCGGATCGGCCCGGACGACGGCTTGGCGTCGGCGACCGCCGTCAGCGTGATCGTCCCCTCCGCGGCCTTGGACCCGATCTCGCCCGCGGTCGCGGTCACGCCCGGTGGCAGGCCGGTCGCGACCGCAACCAGCGGATTGGCGTACCCGCCCGTGCGCGCGATCCGCACCTTCACGGTCGCCGTCTTGCCCGGCTGCAGCGCGATGACGTCATCCTCGAGCGTCGCCCGCAGTTCCGGCATGGCCCGCCGAACTTCCAGTCGGTAAGAGAAATCCGGCCCACCATTATGGAACAGATCCGAAACGACGAAGCGATAGACACCGTCCGCGGGCGGGTTCCAGGCGATTCGCGGATCGCCCGCCGCCCCGCCGTCGTCCGACGCCAAGACCTTGCCGCCCCCGTCCATGATCCGCAACAGACCGCTGAGCGGCGATTTCAAGCCCGCCGCGCGAAGCGCGAGTTGTAATTCCTGGCCCTTGGTCGCGCGGATCGAGTAGTCATCTTCCTCCCCCGCCGACGCAATGGTCCCCGTGAACGCCACCGGCGGCGCGACCGCCGCGTCCTTCACCTCCGCCGATTCCGCCCCGTCGCCGACTTCCACGCGAAGCCGCGTCTCCCCACCGGCGACCGGCACATCGAGATGATCGACCCCGCGGCCCACCGCGGTCGCGTCCACCTCCGCGACGGTATCTTTGATGTTCCACCCGACCAACCGCAGCGTCGCCCGCCGCCCGCGCGTCACGCCCGACGGCGTCGCCGAACGCACGAATGGGCCGGTCGTCAGGTTAAGTCGATAAACCGCGTCCTTCCCACCGGTCAACCGGACGTCCGCCGCCGGGGGAAACGCGAACGCGGAAATCCGCACGACGTACCGCCCGGCCTTTTCGACGGTAAAGATCAGCAGCGGATCAAGCCCCAGTCCGTCATGCGCAAACGCAACCTGCGTCCCGTCCGGCCCCAGCAGATGCAGCATCGGATCGATCGGCGAGCCCAGCCGCCGACCCTGCACGCTGGCGATCAGCGTCTGCCCCGCCGCCAGTTCCACCGCGTACGAATCGACATCCCCGCCCCTGTCCAGCCGACCGTTCACCGTCGCCGGTAGCGCCTTCAGATCCTGCGCCTTCGCCGCCTCGTCATTCGGCTCGATTTCGGCGGTCTCCAGCGGCAAGTCGCCGACGAAAAAGCACCGCAGCGCCGACGCCCCGTCCGCCGTGAAGACCCGCACCAGGTGCGGCCCCGGCGCAACATCCTTGCCGATCGTCGCGGTCAATTCCCCACTCTTCTCGCCGGCCGCGAACACCAGGCCCGGCGCGTCCGCCCACACCTTTACCGGCCAAGCGTCAAACTTCCCATTCGCCGTCACCTTCACGGCGGCGCCACCGCGCGCCCCGCCGCCCGGATAGAGTGAATCGAGCACCGGCGGCGCCGCCGCCGCAAGAGCACGCCCGCCGCCCATACCCCATACCACCAGCAACCATCCAAGGGCCCCAATTCGGTGGGGCAGACATTCTTGTCTGCCTCGCACCGCTGAGTGGAGGCATTCTCGCCTCCGCAAGCCGTGCGACCGTCCCGCCACAAACCTCACGAAAACAGCTCCTTGATCACCCGTCCCCCATTCACCAACTGCACCGGCCGCCCCGTGTTCGTGTGCAGATGCTGCGTCGGATCGATCCCCATCTTGGTATAAAGCGAAGCCGCGAAATCCTCCGGCGAATGCACGTTCTCCGACGCGTAATACCCCTTCGGATCCGTCGCCCCGATCACCTGCCCGCGCGGCACCCCCGCACCCGCCGCCAGGATCGACATCGCGTGCGGCCAATGATCCCGCCCCGCGTCCTTGTTCACCTTCGGCGTCCGCCCGAACTCACCCAGGCAAAGCACGAGCGTCGAATCGAGCAGCCCGCGCTGATCCAGATCCGTAATCAGCGCCGAAATCCCTTGGTCCAGCGCCGCCACCTGCGTCCCCTTGTAGCTCTTGAAGATCGTCTTGTGATGATCCCACCCCCCCGTGTAGCACGTGACGAACGATACGCCCACTTCCACCAGCCGCCGACAGAGGAGCAACCGCTGCCCAAGCGACGTCCGCCCGTATTGATCGCGCACCGCCTCCGGCTCTTTCGAGATGTCAAACGCCGCCTGCGCCTGCGGCGACGTCATCAAGCTCAACCCCTGCTGATAGAAACTGTCAAAGCTCGCCGTCGGATCTTCCGCCGCCGAATCGCAGATCCGCGTCAACCGGTCGAGCGACCGCCGCAACTGCTGCCGCGACAATTCCCGCCCGCTGCTGATCTCCGCCGGCAGCACCACGTCGCGCACCTTGAACGATTTGCTGTTCGGATCCCCGCCGATCACGAACGGCGCGTGCTGCCCGCCCAAAAAGTTCGGCCCACCCGACCGCGTCATCTCCGGCGTCGTCATGTACGCCGGCAGCCCGTGCCGAATCCCGCGCGTCCACGACACCACCGACCCGTACGACGGGTGAAACGTCACGAACGCCCCGCACCCCACCGGCACCGGCGTCGGCGCGCCCGTCATCATGTAATGATTCCCACCGCCGTGATTCGGATCCTTGTGACACACCGAGCGAATCACCGTAAACCGATCCGCCACGCCCGCCAGTTTCGGAATCACTTCCGCGAAATAAACCCCCGGCACCGCCGTCTTGATCGGCTTGAATTCCCCCCGAATGTCGATCGGCGCGTCCGGCTTCGGATCGAACGATTCGTAATGGCTAGGCCCCCCGTCCATCCAGATCAAAATACAATTTACGTTCGACGGGCTGCTCCGCCCCGCCGCCCGCGCCACCTCCGCCGCCCGCGCCCGCTGCCGCAGCAGGTCCACCATCCCCAACCCCATGAACGAACCCACGCCCAGCTTCAAAAAGTCCCGCCGCCGCGTCCCCTCACAATTGGCCATCGGCTCATTCATGCGTCATCCTTCCAACATCAGCTTGGGGGCCACAGGTCGCGGTACTCCGAGACCTGTGCTGCCGACCGCGGGAAAGCCTCATCCTTCCCCGCGTATCTTGGTGGGGCAGACATTCTTGTCTGCCTCGCACGGCCGAGTGGAGGCATTCTTGCCTCCTAAAAGCCGTGCGATCGACCATCACTTCACCCCTATCTATCGTCCCAACCCCTAATGGTTGAACACGAACTCCGCCGAGTTCATCAGCGCCCACATCACGTCCTGCGTCGCCGTCTGCCGCGTCGCCCCCTCCGCCGCGAACGCCCCGATCGCCACCCCCATCTCCTCCGCCGTCGGCCGCCGCGAATAGGCCGCCAGGTACAACTCCGTCACGATCTGCTCCGGCGTCCGATCGCTCTTCGCCAGTCGCGCCGCCCGCCCATTCGGATTCGTGATCTTCGCCATCAACCGCGTCGAATTCATCAAATGCAGCGCCTGCACCACGCTGCTCTCGCGCTCCCGCTCGCAAGGCGGATCGGCGCTCGCGTTCGGCCGCCCGAACGCGTCCAAAAACTCCGATTCCAACCGATTATTCCAAACCTGCGTCGCCCGGCTTCCCGGCGCCAGCCCCTGCAAATTCTCCGGCGTCCCCGTCACGTCCGACATCGCGTCCAGCGCCACCTCCGCCATCGGCCGCCGGCGATAAAACCGCGAAAAGTTCCGCGTATCCCGCGCGTTGTAAGAATTGGGGACCGAGCTCTCCTGATAAACCCGCGACCGCATGATCGTCCCGATCAAATGCTTCAAGTCATACCCGTGCGCCACGAAATCCTTCGCCAGCGCGTCCAGCAACCCCTCGTTCGTCGGCGGATTCGACACCCGGAAATCGTCCACCGGGTGCACGATCCCCCGCCCCATCAGGTCGCCCCACACGCGGTTCACGATCGCCCGCGCGAAGAACGGATTGTCCGGCCGCGTCACCCACGCCGCCAGCGCCTCCCGCGGATCGCGATCCGCCGCCAGCGCCTCCACCGGCGCGTCAGGCGCCTTCGGGCTCATCACCTCGCCCGTCAGCGGATGCCGCACTTCGTTCCCCGCCTTCCCCGGCGCAAACCAGATGAATTCCGCCTCCCCCGAAATCGGCGCCGAAATCCCCTGCCCCTTCCGCTTCATCTGCCCGAAGTACGCCGCGAAGGAGTAAAAATCCTCCTGCCCCCACTTCTCGTTCGGATGATGATGGCACTTCGCACACTCGAGTCGCACGCCCAGGAACAACTGGCTCACGAACGGCGTAATGTCCGCCGGCTCGCGCCGATCGCGAAACACCACCACCGGCCCGTACCGGTGCGTGCTCCCCTGCGCCGTCAATATCTCCCGCACGAACTGATCGAACGGCTTGTTCGCCCGAAAACTCTCGCGAAGCCACTCGTCCAGCAGGTAAACCCCCTTCACCCCCGCCCGAAACGGGTTCGGCCGCAGCAGATCGCCCCACTTGTTCGCCCAAGTGTCCGCGTACGTCGGACTCGCGAGCAGCCGATCGATCAACTTCTCGCGCTTGTGCGGATCCCCATCCGCCAGGAACGCCGCCGCCTGCTCCGGCGTCGGCAACACCCCCGCCGCGTCCAGCGACGCCCGCCGCAAGAACTCCTCGTCGCCGCACGTCTCCGACGGCGCAAACCCCAACGTCTTCAGCCGCGCGTACACCTTCTCATCAATGAAATTATTCACCGGCAGCGCCGCGTACAGCGAATCCGGCAGCGTCCGATCCGCCGGCACCGTCACCCGCGACACGTCCACCAGCCCCATGTACCGCGCCACCACCACCGCCTCGCCCGACCCGTCCCCCACGTGCACCACGCCCCGCTCGTCAACTCGCGCCACTTCCTTCTCATTCGACAGGTAATCCGTCAAATCAGTCACATCCCGCACCGACCCGTCCGAGTACGTCGCCTTCACCTTCAGCGCCTGCACCGCCGCCGGCCGATAAAGCCCCTCGCGCGGCGACACCGATACCGACACCAGCGTCGGATCGTCCTTGCCGCCCCACGGCGCCCCCTGCTCCAGCCACCTCAAAATCGTCTTGTATGTCGCCGAATCCGGCTTCAACCGCAGCCCCCCGCCGTGATCCACCGCCAGCGTCGGCTTGCGCAACAGCAAGCTCTCCTCCGGCGCCGCCAAAAACACCCGCCGCCCCCGCGCGTCCTTCACAATCGCCAGGTAATCCGACTTCGGATCATACCCGAACACCGACAACTTAAACCCCGCCTGCCCCGCCGGCTTCGCATGACAAGCCCCCGCATTGCACCCCGCGTGCGTCAACAACGGCATCACGTCATTCGGAAAACTAATCCCCTCTGCACGAGCACCGGCCGTGCCCGCAAAAATACAAACTGACAATATCCCAAGAACGCCCGGCCTCATCACACCTCGTATCACGCTCCGCCTCGCCCGTGTTTATTACTTCTGCCAATTACTTTCGTGGAACCCCCGCCGCCCGCGTCGTCGCCGCCCCCGCCTCCACCGTCACACCCAACGTCCCCTCCAACTTCCCCGACGCCAGCGACCACACGTACACCCGCCCGTCGTGACACCCCGCAAACACCGTCTTCCCATCCCCCGTCACCGCCCCGCAATACAGCACGTCCGCCGCCCCGCTAAACGCCCGATCCGCCCGCTCCTTGTTCCCCTCCGACAACAACCGCCCCACCCCGTCCTCCGACGTCGATAACCAAGTGTTCGCCTTCACCCAGGCCAAATCGGTCACCGCCGACGGGCAACCCGTCATTGCGATAACCTGCTCGCGCTTGGCCACATCCCACACCTTAATCTCCTTGTCACTCCCCGCCGACGCCAGCGACGCCCCGTCCTCCGACAGCGCCACCGCCATCACCGGCCCGCTATGCCCCTCCAGCTTCGCCACCTCCTTCCGCGCCGCCACATCCCACACCTTCACCAGCTTGTCCGCGCTCCCCGTCGCCAGAAACTTCCCGTCCTTCGTCACTTTCATCGCCAGAACGCTGTCCGCATGCGCCCCCCACTCACCGACCAACTCCCCATCCGGCGCCCGCCACATTCGAACCACCGCCGGCGATCCCACCTCCCCGTCCGCCGCGATCAGCACCGGCTCCTTCGGCAAAAACGCCATCGCCGTCACCCGCCCCCGCCCGCCGCGGATATCGCGCGCCAGCCGCCACGATGAACTCTCCCACACGTGTACGCAACGATACCCCCCGCTCGCCAGCCACCGCCCGTCCGCGCTCCACGCCAGCGACTGCACCACGTCGTTCGCCGTCCGCAACTCCCGCACCAGCGGCCTTCCCGCCCTCGACAAATCATAAATCATCACCCGATCCCCCCTCCCCGCCGCCAGCCACCGCTGATCCGGCGAAATCGCCATCGCCAGCACCGGCACGTAACTCGCCGGCAGCGCCCGCAACTCCACCGCCCGAGTCGCCGCCACGCGCGGCGCGGTTAGCACCCCAACGTCCCACCCCGCCCCCCCATCGATCCACGCCCGAAGCGTCGCAATTTCCTGATCCGTCAACTGCCCCTTCGGCGGCATGTGCGTTTCCGCGTCCGCCAGCACCGCGCCGGCCACCCGACTCTTCCCCGAATCCCCCGGCACCAGCACCACCCCATCCTCCCCACCCACCAGCGCCCGCTCGCGCGTCGAAAAGACCAGCTTCCCCTTCGCCTTCTCCGGATTATGACACGAAAGGCAATTGTCCCGCAGGATCCCCATCGCCCGCCCGGTCAGCGCCGGATCGGCCGGCGCGCCCCAACTCAATTCCGCCACCGCCATGATGAGCACAATGAAACAAGCTCGGGCGCCACTCGCTCGCATAGCGGTACTACCCCGATCCCCGCCACGCGTGCGATGACGAATCCAATTCTCTCGTTTTCTTCGCGCCCGTTGCGTCTTCGCGGCCGGTCCGACGTTTACTTCCCGCCCACGTCGATCAGCATTTCCCCCGTCGCCGACGCCGTCTTCACCGTCAGATCCTCGGGAACCTCGCCGGCCGCCAGTTGCGCCGTCGCCATCCGCCGGATTTCCGCCACATGCACGTTCCGCCCCGGACAATCCGTCGCCTTAGTCTCTCCGTGACCAATGACGCGATCCGCCGGGATGTGATATGTCTTCATCAGGTACGCCACCAGCTTCGACAGATTCTGAAGCTGCGCCTTCGTCGGCCGCTCCACGTCGAAGTTCCCCACCAGGCAGATCCCGATCCCGTAATTGTTAAACCGATTGTCCGGCGTCTTGGCGTGCGCGCCCCACTTCTGCTTGGGCCACCGCGGCCCCACCTCGATCTGCCCGTCCGCCGTGTCCGTCCCGTTGCCGACGACGAAGTGATACCCCAACTCGTCCCACCCCTTGGCCTTGTGCATCTTGTCGAACGCCTTGGCCCCGCCGCTCGGTGTCGCGCTGTGGTGGATCACGATCCACCGCCAGTCGTTCGCCCGCGCGTTCGGAATCCATTCCCGCGGAACCGACGCCACAACCACCGGCGGCTGCACCGCCTTCGGCCTGGCGACCACCGCCGGCGCCGCGAACTTCGGCGTCTCCACCACCGGCGGTGGCGCCACCACCGGCCCGTTGAAATTCGCCGCCGGCAACTGCTCGACCACCGGCTGCTCCGCGCAACCCCCGGCGACGAGCAGCAGTCCGCAAACCACAACAAACGACGACGCCGCGTGCTTAGCCATCCGTGGCCCCATCAGGAAGCTCCCGACAAATGCGTCCCGAGCGATTCGTAACATCTTGGCCACGCGTACCGCCTTTCACACAGAACGTTTGCGTGGCGATCGGGCATCCGTGCCCGCGTCGCCTAACCTTCTATCGGACAGGCGCAATTAATTCCAGCAAGCCCCTTCGCAAAAACCGCAGCTTTTGCGCAACCCAAAAAACCGGCAATAACGCCTGTAACGCCCGTACCCTCTCGGGCCGCACGCACAGCCGACCGAGCTAATCGCCGTACTTGGAACGCAACCGCGCACTCAACCGCAACATCAACTGCACCCGCTCGAACTCATCCAACCAATCCCCCAGCGTCGCCGCCATCTCGTCCCGGTCCGGCGGGGAAATGGCGATCGGGCACGCCGCCCCCAGTTGCTTGACCGCCAGCGCACGATACCGCCGCAGCGTCCGATCCCCCATCATCGAACAGAACTCGAAATCCTCCGCCATGAACAACGCGACCGGCACCCGGTCCCCCTGGTTAATCCGAATCCGCTCCACCAATTCCCGATTCGCATCCCGCTCCAGGTATCGCACCGCCATCCGCGCCGCATTCCCCTCCGCGATCCGCTCGATCAGCGGACACTGCTGCACACAATCCCCACACCAGATGCCGCTGACCACCAGCACCTTCATCTCGCGCGCAAAGCCCGCGACCAATTTTCTCTGTTCCTCCGTCAGACCGGCAAGGTCGTACACCTGCCCCCACCGCCGCCGCTGTTCCTCCGTCCCGCCCGCGACATACCGCGCGTACGAAACCCCCTTCGCGAACTGCTCCGCCAGATAAGTTGCCGTGAACATGCCCAACTCTAGGCGCGCCGCGCACCACGACACAATCCCATCGAACACTTCTCGTAGGCCTCGCTTCAGCGAGCGGAATCGTGACCGGGCACGGCGACGTCAGCCACCGCGCCGCGCGTCCTGTCGTACCGTCCGCTTCACCGTGTTGCACGTTTGCACTTTAACATTCGCACATAAGTGACCGTCATGTTGAGCGCAGCGAAACATCTGGCCTCGACGTTCCAAGCCAGATCCTTCGCAAGCTCAGGATGACGGTTCGTTCGACGTGACAACGATTGCGAAGCGACCGGCGTTCCCCGATGCGCATCCTTATTCAGCGGACGGAACCCCTACCCGTAAACCGTCCCCCCCGCCGGATAGTAAATCAACTCCACCGCATTCCCGAACGGGTCGTGAATATAAATCCCCCGCGTCCCGTCCCGGTGCGTGTCGATCGGCAACTTCGCCCGCGCCGCCGCCTCCGCCAACTGCTCCTCCGTCACCCGCACCGCCACGTGCGGGGGGTGCTGCGTCGGCGTGACCAGCGCGACCTTCGTCCCGCCCACGTTCAGGAACGCCCACGTCTTGTCCTGATAGAGCACCTCCGCTCCCAGGTTCGCCCGATACCACTCCACGCTCGCCGCGATGTCGTTCGACGGGACCGCCGCGTGATCGAATTCCATGCTCACTTCCCCATCTGGATCGTCATCCGCGTCGTCCGCACGTCGCCGGTGTCGAGGTTGTACTGCAACTCCTCCGCCGTCTTCGGCCCGCCCGGCTGCGATGCCATCGTGAAGTTCACGCGCTCGCGCTCGTTCCCGCGCGCGATCAGCCAGTGCGTCCGCGGGTCGTACTCCATGTACAACGCGTAGATCTCCGCCCCCGGCCCTGTAAAGTGCAGGTGCCCCGTCGCCGTCACCCGCTTGAGCTGCACCTTCGCCTGCTCCGATGCCGGCTTGGTCGTCGGCTTCGTCGTCGCCTGCGCCACGGCGGGTTTCGACGTCGGCTGCGTCGTCGGCACCTCTTCCAGGTCCGCCGTCACCGTCTCCCCCGTCAACCGGAAGAGCTGAGCCCGCGGCGAATCGTCCCGATGCACGACCACGACCGGCTTGACGCTATCGCCCGTCATGACCGCCTGCCGCGCCACGTCCTCGTATGTGAACTGCTTCGACCACTCGAACGCCGTGCTCCCACGGTTGTTTTCCGCCGACCCGTCCACCGACGCCGCCGCCGGCCGCGCCTCCGTCCCCGTTCCCCCGCCGGCCACGGGTTGGGTCGTGGCCGGTCGATGATCTTCCACGATCATCCGCCCCGGCACGGGCACCAACAGCTTCTTGAGCAACATGTCATACTGCACCGTCGCCGCCTCCAGGTGCGTCCGCCGCAACAGCGACTGATCGTCCGCCAGCGTCACCGACGTGACCGTCGCGTTCTCGTCAAACGTGATCTGCCGCACGTTCTTGCTCGCCATCCCACCGACTTGCCCCCGCGACGGCTTGGTCGTCGGCTGCGAAGTCGCGCCCTGTGTCGTCGCTACCGCGACCACGGCCGGCCGCACCGTCGCCGCTGTCGCCGCTGTCTGCGTGGTCGCCTGCGTGGTCGGGCGGGTCGTCGGGCCCGCGTCCACCAGCAGCATCTTCATCCGCTCCCCGCGGGCCGTGTTCTTCGCCCCGTCCGCGTCGGTCGTCACCGCGACCACCTGCCCGGTCACGTCCACCGTGTTCGCCTTCCCGTCGTAGAACATGCCGCGGTTCCACGTCACGTCGATCGGCCGCTCGGGGTCGCCCGGCTTCTCCTGCTGCACCCCCTTCATGTTGCCGATCCCGACGATCTGCAACTGCTGCGCGTCCGGGAAGATCTCGATGATCGGCCCGCTCAGCGTGCTCTTCTTGTCGATGATCTGCGCCGGCTGGCCCAGCAGCTTGACGTTGTTCTTCCCGTCCTTGGTGTCCACGAGCAACTGATCCGACAGCGTGATCGTCCCGTCCTTCGACACCACCTTCACGTCCTGGTGCGCGATCAGGCTCTTCAGCTCCGCGTTCGCATTATCGCCCGACGCGTTCTTCGCCGGCTGCGTCGTCGGCCGCAGCGTCACCGCCAAATGCCCCGCGCGCAGATCCTGATCCGGATCGACGGCGTGCACGTCGCCGTCGGCGTTGACGGTGTTCGGATAGATCTTCCCGTCCGGCGTCGTCGACGTCAGCATCGTCAGCCGCACGCAGTCGATCGTCTGCGTCTTTTTCGCGCTGTCCGTCATTTCACAATGCACCGCCCCCGTCGCCACGAGCTGCTTCAGATCGCTCCGCATCGCCGGACGAGTCGTCGGCTGCGACGCCGCCCCTGCCGCCACCTGTACCGGCCGGGTCGCAGCGTCCGGCTGGGACGCGGCGAGCGCGACGTGCGGCTGGGCCGCCGCCGCCGTCTTCCGTTCCGCCTCCAGGTCCTGCACGCGCATCAGCGCCGCCTGTACGTCCTCGAATTCTTTCTCCGCCACCTTCCTCGCCCGTTCGTCGGTTCCCTTTTCCACGTCTTGAAGTGTCCGGCCCTTCGACAGCACCAACGCCTCAAGATCTACCCCGCCGAACGGCGCCTTGGCCGCCGCGATCGCCGCATCCAGCTCCGCCACTTTGCCATTGCCGGCCGGCCGGGTCGTCGGCCGCGTCGCCGCCCCGCCGCGCTTGCTCGTATCGAACGACAAATCCAGCGCCTGCGACCGCAGCTTCAACTGCGGATGATCTACGAAAACGTCCCCCTCCAACTCCGCCCGCTCGATGTCCATACTCCCCGGCGCGCCCGCGCCGCCGCCGCCGCTGCCGCGTTGGGCGGGGCGAGTCGTCGGCTGCGTCGCCGATCCGCCGGCCACATCATCCTGCGGCTGGCCGCTCGCAAAGTACAACGTGCACGTCTTCGTCCACTTCGCCAGCAAAGGCGAACTCGTCTTCCCGTCCTCCGACTCCTGCGGAAACAACGCATCGCTCGCGCCGTACAAGATCGCCTGGTGCTTCTGCTGGAAGAAATCCATCCGCGTCGTGTGTACCAGCGAACCCTTCGTGTCCTTCATCACCACCGGCTGATCCGCTGCGATCGGCGTCAGCAGCATCGCCTGGTCTTCCGTGCGATACGTCAGCGTCCCCGAGTAAATCGTCGAACCCTGCTGCGTTGCCGTCACCGGCTTACCCTCCAGCCGCACCACCGCGTCCCCGTCCTTGATCGGGTTCTCCGGTCCCACCGCCAGCGGCTCCACCACCAGCTTCCCGGTCCACGTGATCACCACCGGCACTTCGCCCGACGCGTCCGGCTCCGTCGTCGCAGCGGCGCGCGGCCGCCGCGCCACGGTCGTCGTGGGCATCGTCGTCGCCGCCCGACGCGGGCTCTTCTTCCCCGCCGACGCGCCCTGCGCGGTCGCCGCGCGCGTCGGTTGCGTCGTCGGCGTCGCGGCGTTCGTACCCGCGACCGACGCCACTACGGTCGGCGCGGTCGTCGGTCCGCCGACGCCGCCCACCACCCGCCCGCCCTTCGTCGCCCGCGTCGTCGGCTTGGTCGTCGCCGCGTCGTCCGACTGATCCTGCATCAGAAAGTCCACGCTCATCCGCTCCGCCGTCACGTCCAGATCAGGCCCCTGCACGATGTGCACGTTGTCATGAAAAATCGCCCGATAGAGCGGTGGATCCGTATTCGGTGTAATCTTCGGCTTGGGCACGCCCGGCCGCGCCCGCCGCCCGGCGCGCCCCTCCAACGCCGTCGGCGCAGTCGCCGGCGCCGCCGGCTGCGACTTGATCGCCTCCCCCACCGCCGCCCGATTCTTCGCCGCCAACAACACCGGCAACGGCCCCTCCACATTCCCCATCTCCCCATCACCCCACCCCCCCGACAACGCTCCACCTCCCACCGCCAGCGCCGAATCATCCTTCTTCAGCACGTTATTCGGATGCTTGATGATCAACCGCTCCCCGTGCGCCACCTCCAGCAACTGCAACCGCCGATCCCGCTCGTTCCACCGGATCACCAGCCCCCGCCCGTCAAAGTCATAATCCTCCCCGCGCAGCGTCACCGGCACCTGATCCGCATCCACGTGATTCTTCCCCCGCCCGTACCCTTCCGAATAAATCTTGAACGTCTGATTGTCGAACGACGCGTTGTTCAGCGTGATCGTCATCCCCAGGTGCGGCGCGTCGCTCTCCTTCTTGCTTTGCAAATATTCTTCATCCAACTGTTCTTCCGGCCGGTCCACGTCGTGGTACAGGTGGATCGTCACGTTGTACAACCGCCCCCGGCTGGGCGTGTCCCGGCTCCCCGACAGCGCCTTCATCCCCTGCTTGTTGTCGTCCATGATCACTTCCCCCGTCTCACCCTCCACGCTGATCGCCCGCCCGTCCTTCATGAAGAACTGCGCCCGCGGCTGCTTCACCACCACCCACCCGTCGTTCCGCGGCGTGTACTCGTTCGCCTTGAACCGCGACGCGATCTTCGCCGTGTCCGCGTCGAACTTCTTGATCCAGACGTTCTTGCCCGGCCCGTACGGCTTGTCCGTCTCACGCGCCGTCAGCGGCAGCGCCGCCTGGTTCCGATCCGCCTTGCTGATGCGCTTGCTGTGCACCGGCTGCGTCCACCAGTACGCCAGGTACCCCAGCGTCAGCACGAAACACGTCGCCACCACCAAAATCAAAGTTCGCACCAGCCAACCTCGCTATCTTCCCACAGCCTCTTCACTGCCGACTGCCCACTGCCGACCGCCGACTACTCGCCTTCCACATCCAACATCTTCAACACCACCAGATCCTGCACGTCAATCAACCCCACCGGCCGATCTTCCCCGTCCACCACCGGCAACTCGTCAATCCGATACTGCTTCATCACCGACATCGCCTCGCTCGCCAGTTGATCCCCGCGCACCCGCTTCGGGTTCCGCGTCATCACCTCCGCCACCGGCCGCCGCAGCACCGCCCCATCGTTCTCCGTAATCAGCCGCCTTAAATCCCCGTCCGAAAAAATCCCGCTTACCCGCCCCGCCCCGTCCACCAAAATCACCGCCCCGCTCCGCCGCTTGATCCGGCTCACCTGCCGCAGCACCTCACCTACCGTGAGCGTCTCCTCCGCCACCGGCAGATTCTCCCCCATCCGGAACGACATCGCCTCGCTCACCTTGATCAGCTTCCGCCCCAGGTTCCCCGCCGGGTGATACATCGCAAAATCGTCCGCCGTAAACCGCCGCCGCTTCATCACCGTCAGGAACAGCGCATCCCCCAGGGCCAGCATCGCCGTCGTTGAAGCGCTCGGCGCCAATCCCAACGGACACGCCTCCCGCACCTTCCCATACGCCAGCGCCACGTTCGCGAACCGCCCCAGCGAATTGTTCCGCGTCGCGCTGATCGAGATCACCGGGTGATTCAGCTTCTTAATAATGCTGAGCATCCGCAGGACCTCTTCCGTCTCCCCGCTGTCCGACAGCATGACTACCAGATCACCCGACCGAATTGACCCCACATCCCCATGCACCCCCTCCGACGGGTTCAGGAAATGACTAGGCGTCCCCGTAGACGAAAACGACGCCGACAATTTCCGCGCAATGATCCCCGCTTTCCCGATGCCGCACGTCAGCACCGCCCCCGGACAGTCCAGGATGAGCTGCACCGCCCGCTCAAAGTGCGCGTCGATCGCACCGGCCACCGCCGCCACCGCAGCCGCCTCCGCCTGAATCACCTCAAGCGCAAATTGACGGAGAGCCTCATCCATAAAAGGGTTATCGGACGTCCAAAAGCCAAGACTGGAACCCGGAACCCCGCGATTATCGACCCCCACTACTCAAAAGCAAGACGAACCAGGTCGGCAGCGGTTGCCGTCCGACCAATGCGCGCCAAGGTCCCACTCCCTCTCCCGCACGCAACCACAACTGTCGTCCGCCTTAACGCGTCCCGCGTGTGGGAGAGGGTTGGGGTGAGGGCCTTCTCTCAAGTGACATAGCACCTTGGCAATCCTAACATTTACCTTCCATTCGCTTCGGTTAGTAAGTACAATGCCTCTTATGCCTCTTACCGGGTCGGCAACCTCAGCCTTGCCGATACGCATGTCGGAATTGGTCGTTTCTGGTCGTTTCTGGTCGTTTTCAGGTCGGTTTTGGTCGCTTTTGGTCGGTTTCAAACCCCGTTTTCAACACGCCGAAACGCACAACTCCTTCCCCCACAAACCGTTACCAATCCCGACCCTCGAAAAAACACTTTTTCTCACCCAGTTCCCTTCAAAATCTTGCCCAATCTACCATTTATGAATAGCCAACTTACGCCCACCCGATGAAAGCCGAGCCTATGGAATCGATCATCTCCCTGTATCAGGATCGCCCCAACCCCAACGACTATCCCGCCTCCTACCCCCGCCTCTGGGTAGATAACAAAACCGGCGACATTAAGATGGGCTCGCCCGGGGGCGAACCAGGAGAGTCCGTGGATTATCGTGTCGAGCTCGACGTCTACAACGGCCCGCTGGACCTGCTGTTGTACCTGCTCAAGCGCGACGAGCTCGACATCTACGACATCCCCATCGCGCGCATCACCGACTCCTACATGGGTTACGTCCGCATGCTCAAGGAGCTCAGCTCCGACCAGGGACTCGACATCAACGTCGCCGGCGACTTCCTCGTCATGGCCGCCACCCTGATGGAGATCAAGTCGGCCATGCTCCTCCCCAAGCCCCCTGCCTCCCAGGGCGACGGCGATTCCGGCGCCGCCAGCGAGCTGACCGACCCGCGCTACGAACTCGTTCAGAAGCTGCTCGAATACAAAAAGTTCAAAGACGCCGCCAACCTCCTCGACCACAAGCAGGTCGAGCACGCCTCACGCTTCCCGCGCTACCCCGCCGTCCGCAAAGACCAAGCCGACGACGACGCCCCGCCCGTGGACCTCGACGAAGTCCAGGTCTGGGACCTCCTCGAAGCCTTCAACCGCCTGATGACCGAAGTCGGCGGCAAGCGCCCGCGCTTCCACGAGGTCACCTACGACGACACCCCCATCGACCTCCACGCCGCCGACATCGAAGACCGCCTCAACCGCGAAGGCCGCCTCACCCTCCGCGACCTCATCGCCGGCCGAACCAGCAAGTCCGAAATGGTCGGCGTCTTCCTTGCCCTCCTCGAGCTGATCCGCGAGAAAAAAATTCTCGTCGAACAAAGCGACATCCTCGGCGAAGTGGAGATCGCCAGCGCCCCGCCCGAGCACCGCGCCACCTACGCCCACGCCTCCCTCCACCTCTCCGACGAAGCCGCCGCCGAAGACGCCCAACCCGCCGTCAGCGTCACCGAAGAAGAACTAGCCGCCGACCTGCGCGACTCCGAACCCGTTACGGAAGAAAGTGACACCTGATTTGGGTGGCACTGGCAAGCTCTCAGGCTTGCCAGTGGCGAACGTCGAATGGGGGAAGCCAACGTGAACCCGTCCACAATAACGTCCCCTCCCGCAGCGCCCGCCAAATTACGCCGCTGGCCCCTCACCATCTGGCTAGGCCTCCTCATCGTCGGCCTCTGCGAGCTCCTCCTCTTCGCCGACGTCCACTTCGCCAACCGCGGCCCCGTCCGTACCGCCGCCCAGCGCCTCGCCGTCCCCCACGCCCAGCATACTCTCGCCCTCGTCGCCCGCTGGGTTGCCGTGAACATGACCGCGCTGGTCTGGGTCGGTTACCTGGTCCTCCTCGAAGGCCTCCTCACCCTCCGCACGGGCGCCAGCCCCTTGCGCCGCCGGCCGCACCACGTCCTCCTCTGCTGTCTCGCCTCGGTCTTCATCTGGGCCGTCTTCGACATGATCAACTTCAACCTCGGCATGCACGCCTGGATCTACATCGGCATGCCCGGAACCCCCGGCATCCCCGGCGGGTTCGCCGACCGCGCCGTCGGTTACTTCGTCGCCTTCGCCACCATCGTCCCCGGCATGCTCCTCTCCGGACAGCTCATGCTCGAACTCAACTGGTTCGACTGGGCGCGCAGTGCCGGTCGCGATGGATTTCGCATGCCACACTGGGGACTAACGGTCTCACTGAGCGCCGGCGCCGCCATGCTCGCCTGGGTCTGCGTCGCGCGCACCCCCGTCACCAACTACGTCCTCTGGACCTCCCTCGTCTTCCTCCTCGACCCCATCAACTACTGGCTCGGCCGGCCCAGCATGTTCCGCGACTGGGAGCGCGGCTGGTACGGCCGCACCCTCGCCGCCTTCTCCGGTGGCCTGCTCTGCGGCTTCCTCTGGGAGTTTTGGAACTACTGGGCGCTCACCAAGTGGACTTATCACCTCCCCTTCCTCGGCACCGCCGAGCAATACCGGTATTTCGAAATGCCCCTCCCCGGCCTTCTGGGCTTCATCCCCTTCGGCATCGAATGCTGGATCATGTGGCAGCTCATGCGGATACCGCTCGACGGGCTGGCCGAACCGCTCCCCAATGACTGCACGCTCCTGTAGGAGAAACCACTAACGCAAGTTGTCGTCACGGGTCTACTTTGCCGAAGGAATACACATGAGCCAGTCCCTCCCCCGTGCCGTCGCGTTGCTTATCGGTCTTGCCGCCCTGCTCGCCCCGCCCGCCCAGGCCGCCGATCACCGCCGCGCCGACATCTGGGTGAAGTACGACGAAGTCCCCCGCCGCGTCCGCGAAACCCTCGACCGCGAGCGCGGCCGCCGCGAAATCAAGCAGATCCTCGAGATCCGCCTCGACGGCAAAATCTATTACCGCGCCCTGGTCGATGACCGCGGCGCCGACCGCGCCATTCTCGTCACCGAAGGCGGCCGCGTCGCCAAGGTCTCCGAGGTTCCCGACCTCGCCGTCGGCGAAGGCTCGTTCGAAAAGTGGATCAAGTACGACGACCTCCCGCGCGACGTGCGCCGGACGCTCGACAAGGAGCGCGGCCGCTACGAGGTGAAGCAGATCAACTTCGTCCGCCGCGACAACCGCGAGTTCTACCGCTGCATCGTGGACACCCGCGGCGACGATCTCGCCATCCGCATCAACAACGTCGGCAAACTGCTCTCCCTCGACGAAGTAGCCGACATCGCCATCGGCGCCCGCGAGGTTAGCCTCTACGACTCCGACCGCGAGCGCGCCATGCGCTACGACGACCTGCCCCGCGAGGTGCGCGTCGTCGTCGAGCGCGAGCGTGGCGGCCGACCGATCAAGCAGGTCGTCTACGTCGAGCGCAACGGCCGCCGCTTCTACCGCTGCGTCGTGGACGACCGAGGCGGCGAACGCGTCCTCCGCGTCGGCGACGACGGTTACCTCTACGAAGAACGCGAAGTCCAGGACATCGCCGTCGGCGCGTCCGGTTTCGACGCCAACCGCTTCGGCCACGAGAGCGCCGTCAAGATCGTCGAGCTCCCCTGGGCCGTCAGCAACGCCCTCGACCGCGAGCGCCGCGGCCGCCCGGTGAAGGAAATCCTCTACGTCCGCCGCGGCGCCTACACCTTCTACCGCTGCCTGATCGACACGCGCGGCGACGATCTGGCCATCCGCATCTCCGACAGCGGCCGGGTCCTGTCGCGCGAGGAGGTGGACGACGTCTCCTACGGCAAGGACGAGATCGAGTACGCGTCGGCCCGCGAGGAGTGGGTGAAGTACTCGACGCTCCCGCGCGGCGCGCAGATCGCCCTCGACCGCCGCCGCCGCGGCCGCGACGTGCTCAAGATCATCCGCATCGAGTACAGGGGCCGCGCCACCTACCGCTGCACCGTTGACACGCATCCGTGGCCCAGCATCCTGCGCATTACCGACGACGGGCGCCTATTAGGTGAGGATTAACTTCCGCTGCGTGTTACACTATCGCGCATGAGCTTAACCGAAAAACTGACGTCGTTGGGCGTGGAAGTGCCGAAGGTTTCGGGGCCGTTCGGGGCGTACGTTCCGGCCAAACGGGTGGGGAACCTCATCTACGTGGCGGGGCAGTTACCGATGAGCGAGGGGAAGCTCGCGGCGACCGGGCAGGTGCCGTCGAAGTGTTCGGTGGAGCAGGCGAAGGCCGCCGCGCGGCATTGCGTGATCAACGGTCTCGCCGCCGCCGCGAGCGTCGTCCCGCTGCACCGGATCAACGGCGTGCTGCGCGTGGGGGCGTTCGTGTCGAGCGATACCGACTTCACCGCCCAGCCGCAGGTCGCCAACGGGGCCAGCGAATTCCTGATCGAGCTGTTCGGCGACGCCGGCCGCCACGTCCGCGCCGCCGTCGGCGTCAATACGCTCCCCTTGGACGCTTCGGTCGAAATCGAGTTCATCTTTCTCACCGAATGCCACCCGTGAATGCCGATATAACTTCGCCAGCGAACCAGACGCGCCGATCAAGCCTATTGTTAAGACAACCGTGATCAGAAACGCCACTATCAACGACGTCCCGCGGATTTCCGACATCATCAACTCGCACGCCGAGCTGGGGAAAATGCTTTTTAAGAGCTACGCCCAACTCTTCGAATCGCTCCGCGATTTCGCGGTATACCAGGACGACGCGAGCGGCGAGATCGTCGGGTGCGCCGCGCTGTCGATCATCTGGGCGGACCTGACCGAGGTGCGGTCGCTGGCGGTGGACCAAAACCACCGTGGCAAGGGGATCGGGTCTAAGCTGGTGCTGTGGTGCATCACCGAGGCCCGGCGGCTGCGCATCCGCAAGCTGATGAGCCTCACCTACGAGCAGCGGTTCTTCGAGAAACTCGGTTTCGAGGTCGTCAACAAGGAAACACTGCCGCTCAAGGTCTGGAGCGACTGCGTGAAGTGCCCGAAGAACGAAAACTGCGATGAGATCGCGATGGTGCTGACGCTCGCGGACATCCCGGCGCCCGAGTTGCCCGACGCCACACCGACGCCGCGCGGGGTGAGCATTCCGGTCCTGCCGCATTACGAGGATTGAGAATCGCGATCAGCCCCGGAGCCACTCGTCGCGATGCTCTTTGACAAATCGATCGTCGTTGAGGTGCGGATAGGCGGCGTAGACTCGGTCGATCTCCTCGCGCTGTCCGGGTGAGAGCGTCTCGCGCTCGTCTAAGCACCAGATGTCTTCGAGGAGACCCTGGCGGCGGAGGACCTCGTGAAGACCGGCGATGCAACCCACGAATCCGTTGGCGGCGTCGAAAAAGGCGGCGTTGGCGTCGGTGACTTCGACGTTGAGGCGGAGCAGGTCGGTGGGGACCGAGTTGCCGATGGTGGCGAGCTGGCAGGTTCGAAGAATGTCGGCGGCCGTCTTAGTCCAGACGCTCCAGTGACCCAGCAGGCCGCCGACGATGCGGCGCTCGATCTGCTTATTACCGAGTTTGAAGCGGAAGGGTGTGATGAGATCGGCGACGATGTTGTCGTCGTTGCCGGTGTAGAGGGCGATATCGTCGCGGCCGGATTCGGCGACGGCGCGGACGACGTCGAGCGTCTGGTAGCGATTGAACGGTGCGATCTTGATGGCGACGACGTTCTCGATTTCGGCGAAACGACGCCAGAACGCGTACGACAGGACCCGGCCACCGACGGCGGGCTGGAGGTAGAAGCCGACGACGGGAATGATGCGGGCGATGGTGCGGCAATGATCGAGAAGCTCGTCCTCGGCGGCGGACCTGAGGGCGGCGAGGGAGAGGAGGCCGGCGTGGTAACCGAGGTCTCGGAGGAGGGAGGCTTCGGAGACTGCTTGTGAAGTGTGACCGCAGATGCCAGCGATACGGACCAGTGTGGAACTATCGGAGTGCTCAAACTCCTCGGCGACGAGTTCCAGCACGGGTTTGAAGAGGGCGACCTTCGGGTCGCGGATGGCGAACTGCGTGGTGTGGACGGCGGCGGCGATGCCGCCCGCGCCGGCGGCGATATAGTAGCGGCAGAGGGCGCGCTGTCGGCGCTCGTCGAGCTTGCGACTGGCGTCCAGCGCCAGCGGCATCGCGGGAATAGCCACACCCTTCTTCAAGAGATTGCGCCAAGTGGTTGACATCAGAACTTCCCGTCGCGGGATTCGAAGTGAGTGGGTTTGCCGAGGGACGCGCCGCCGCGCTTGACCCAGTCGGCGGTCCATTGGATCAGGCGTTCGAGCGGGACACGCGGTGGGCCGTAAAGACGATGGGCGAGCTGGCCATTGGAGAGGAGGGCGGTTGTCGACTCCTCGCCCGTAAAGACGGGTGATTCGCTCAGCAGTTCGCCGAAGCGAGTGGCGACGGACCGCACGCTGAGAAGCTCAGGGCCCGCGACGTTGACGACGAAGGGCGGCGTTGCTGCCTGTGAGAACGAGGCGATGGCCATCGCGTTGGCGTCGCCTTGCCAGATGACGTTGGCGTGGCCCATGGCGAGGTCGATCGCCTCGCCTCGAAGGACGCGCGTCGCGAGATCGTTGAGCACGCCGTACCGCATCTCGACGGCGTAGTTCAGGCGAATCAGCGAGAGTGGAACGCCAAGCGTTCGGGAGAAGTGCTCGAAGATGCGTTCGCGGCCGACGCAGCTCATGGCGTAATCACCGGCGGGGTTGAGTGGATCGGACTCGATACTTCCGCCGCGCGCGACGGGGGAGAGGCCGTAGATGTTGCCGGTCGAGAAGGCGACGATGCGCCTGTGGCGATACTTCTGGCAGATCATGCCGGGGAGGAAGGCGTTCATCGCCCAGGTGAGCGCTTCCTGGCCGGTCGAGCCGAACTTCATGCCGGCCATGTAAATCACGTTAGGCACGTCGGGGAGGGCGTCGAGTTGCTGTTGATCGAGTAGATCGGCGCGCAGGGTTTCGATGCCGTGATCGGTGAAAGCAACTTGGGAAGCGGGGCTGGCGAAACGTGAGACGGCGATGACGCGGGTTCTGCGGCCTAGTTCGTCGAGGGCGCGGCGGATCATGCGCGACAGGCTCGGGCCCATCTTGCCCCCGGCGCCGAGGACGATGAAATCGCCGTCGCGTTGGCTAACGGCGCTGATCGCCGCGGGCGTGGGGAGGGAGAGTAAGTCTTGGAGATGCGCTTCGTCGCGGATGATCGGGGGGAGGTCGGCGGGTTGGTTCATCATTCGGTCGCGTGAGGGGTAGGAGTATCATAGCGATCTCGCGATCGCATCAAGACCTTGCCGGGGAGTAACCGAATGAACCGCAGCCGCCAGCGAGTCGTGAGAAGGATCTGTTCCGCAGTCATCGTGGCGCTGGCCGGCGTCCTGGCGCGGGCGGGCGACGTGACGGTCGTGAGCCACGTTTCGGTCGTGTCGGACAAGACGGAAGACGTGTCGAGCCTGGAGGCGTGGAAGCGGTCGTTTATCAAGGAGGGGATGACCGACGAGCAGAAGGCGATGGCGGTGTGGCAGAGCGTGGTGAAGTTTCGCCACCAGGACGTGCCGCCGGACGAGTACCTTGATAGCGCGAGCCATCCGCACGATCCGATCAAGGACTTCAATGTGTACGGGTACGGGCAGTGCTGCTGCGCGTCGGCGAACGTGGAGAACTTGGCGCGGTACGCGGGGCTTGAAGCGCGCGGATGGGGGATCGTTCGGCACAGCGTGCCGGAGGTGAAGTGGGGCGGGGCGTGGCACATGCTGGACGGATCGTTGATGACGTACTTCCCGGGGGCGAACGGTCAGCCGGCCGCGGTCGAAGAGATCACGCACGACATCGGCCAGTGGTACGAGGCGAACCCGAAGTACAAGAACAACGACGGCGCGCTGCGCCAGTTCATGACCGGCGGGAACTGGCGGACGGGGCCGGAACTGTTGCGGAAGTGTCCGGCGTACGACAACAACGGCTGGTTGCCGGCGGCGACGCACGGGTGGTATTCGACCATGCAGGAGTACGCCGATCCGGCGAAGACGTTCGTGTACGAGTACGGCGCGGCACTCGGATATCAAGTGAACGTGCAGTTGCGCAAGGGGGAGCGGCTGACGCGCAACTGGTCGAACAAGGGGCTGCACGTGAACGGGCTGGAGGGGAAGTCGTTGTATAGTTTGACGGCCGTGCCGGGGAAGGATCAGCTTCGGTACAGTCCGGCGCTGGGGGACCTGGCGCCGGGGCGGGTGGGGAACGGGACGCTGGAATACGACGTGCCGGTGACGTCGGCGGAGTTGGCGGAGGCGGCGCTGGGGTTTGTGAATCTGACGGCGGGACCGTCGGGGCTGAGCGCAACGGATCAGGGCAAACCCGGCGTGCTCACGATCCGGATGCCGAGCAGTTACGTCTACCTGTCGGGGCACGCGGACCTCGCGGCGACAGTGGGACCAGGCGGCGCAGTGGCGGTGGAGTTTTCGGACAACAACGGATTGGATTGGCGGCGGGTGGAATCGACTGCGATGAGCGGGCAAAAGTCGATCGATCTGAGGTCGCTCATCTATCGAAGGTACGACTATCGACTGCGGTTCACGCTGAGCGGGACCGGAACGAAGATCGGCGCCTTGAAGTTGACGCATGACGTTCAGCATTCGCAGCGGGCGCTGCCGGCCTTGGGCGCGGGGAAGAATGTCATCA
>Ga0207674_10000459_pt1 | contig 53315 bp, 36 predicted proteins | sample KBSCornC72_FD_184303 | JGI IMG/M metagenome (GOLD analysis project Ga0207674, IMG submission 184303) | Corn rhizosphere microbial communities from Kellogg Biological Station, Michigan, USA - KBS Corn C7-2 (SPAdes) (version 2) | ecosystem: Host-associated > Plants > Roots > Rhizosphere > Soil ... | reverse complement strand
CGATCAGGTGCGCGATGATCTCCGTATCCGTCTCGGTAACGAACTTGTGCCCCTTCGCCGTCAGCTCCCGCTTCAGCTCGAGATAGTTCTCGACTATCCCGTTGTGTACCACCACAATCCGCCCCGAACAGTCCCTGTGTGGATGCGCATTCTCTTCCGTCGGTCGTCCATGCGTCGCCCAACGCGTATGACCAATGCCGAACGTGCCCTCCAGTGGCTTCTCGCGCAGAACATCTTCCAGATTCCCAAGCTTTCCAGGCGCACGGCACACCTCCAGCAGCGCCGAGTTGGGTCCTCCTACCGCAATCCCCGCCGAGTCATATCCGCGATACTCAAGCCGTCGCAGCCCCTCGATGATGACCGGGACCACCTTCTTGCGCCCGACGTACCCCACGATTCCACACATGCCCTGATTCTATGCGAGCCGTCAGCGGCTCCATAACCGCGATCGGGGCAGGTCGCTCTGCAACATTCGTAATCAGTACTCGGATCCTCGTAACCTCAAATCGGTAATTTGAAAGTCCGCGGATTCAAGACGATGATTGAACTCGTGAAAGCCTACGCAATCAACTACGGCCTCGATCTCACCACGCAGGTGAAAGTTCAATACAGCTCGGAACCGACCCCCGATTCACGCTATTCAACAAGGGAGCAGGCTGCGCTCGACTGCGTGCGCCTCAATCAGAACGATTTCCAAGCCGGATCGCATCGCTGCGCCTTCGCAGTCGACAAACTCCCTGACGGCGGCTTCGGCATCATCTGCGCATGCCACCCGCACTAATTCAGTTCTCTCAGTCCGCTCGCTTGCATGCAGTGCATAGTCTGCCGCCCGTTCATCATCGCCTTCCCGTTATGAATGGATCGTGAGAACCAGCTTCGATACAGACTGCCGCCCAGAGATGGCCCCACGTGCCTGACTTGTCGTTTCCCTCGCCCTTTGTCACCTCGCTCCCTTCTCCCTTGCCCTTTGCATCCTATTTCGCCTAAAGCGCATACTCGAATCAAAGCTCACAGGATGCGAGCAGTCCAAGGACCTCACCATGAGCGGTAGGATACGGACCGTGAGCCCGGCCGGAGACTTGTCTGGTACCTAAGTCCTTTGCTCAGATATCTCTATAGCTAAGTCCAATGACAAGATATATTTTTGCCGCTCACATAGGCTATAAGTATCCCTAGAATCTGATCCTTACAGCCAGAGATATAGGGGGGTAGGTTCGTGGTGGTTCGGCCGGGGGCACTCCTGACATTTCGAGAACAAGCAGCGTGAGATGTGCTTTGCCTTTGAGTGTGAGCGCGATGAGCAGGACGAAACAGTAGAAGTTAGGAGTTGACCGCTGAGGCTATTCTTCAATCCGGTATGTGAACTCCTCGATCACCGGATTCGTCAGGACTTCCCGCGCAATCCGCTCCACCTGCGTCTTCGCCGCCTGCTGGTCTAACCCATCCGCCAGAGAAAGGGCAAAGTACTTCCCTTGCCTCACTGCCGCGACATCCGAGAAACCGATCTTACGCAGTGCATTGTGGATGGTCTGGCCCTGCGGATCCAGGACCGAAGTCTTCAGCGTAACGTAGACATGCGCCTTCATCTTCCGCGATTATAGTAGTTCAGGTGGTGCCCGGTAAGTGCTCGCGCAGTCGCCGGCTCCCTTCATGGCACCCCTCATAGGTTCCCCTCGAGTCACACAAAGCGCGCAGATTGGTGCGCATCTAAAGAATCTCCGGCGTCCTCCGCTTGCCGGACCCAACCCCGAGAGGATGTAGAAACAGAATGGTTAATTATTTGGAGCTCCCCATTGGTGAACGCTCGCCCGAGGTCTTCCGGGCTGTCATCGAGATCCCTAAAGATGGTACAAACAAATTCGAGTACGACAAGCAGCTGCACGTCTTCAAGCTCGACCGCAACCTGCACTCACCCGTTCACTATCCCGGCGACTACGGCTTCATACCTTCTACTTTGAGCGACGACGGTGACCCCCTCGACGTCCTTGTTCTTGTCCCTCACGCCACATTCGCCGGCTGCGTTCACGAAGTCCGCCCCATCGGCCTCCTCGAGATGCTTGACCAGGGCACTCTCGATGAGAAAGTCCTCGCCGTCGGCAAGAATAATCCTCGCTACACAAATGTCTGGAACTACACCGACATCTACCCGCACATGCTCAAGGAAATCACACATTTCTTCTCGATATATAAGGACCTTGAAGGCAAGCGCGTAGAGATTAAAGCCTGGCACGATGCCGCTTATGCCCGCGATCGCGTTGTTCGCGCCGCCAAACTCTTCGAAGAAGCGCACAAAGGCGACGACGCCAAGATGAAGCCGGTTGCGGTCAAGCAAAAACTCGCGGCCAAGTAGCGTCTGGACAAAGAAAGAGCACGGGCCGCGCCGATCGAAGCAGTTACGGAGCACGGCCTTTCTACTTGCTTTTGCAGAACAAAGGCTGATTTCCGCTATAATCCAGACTGAGCACGGAGAGATGGCCGAGAGGCTGAAGGCGGCGGTTTGCTAAACCGTTATAGGGGCTAAAACCTCTATCGGGGGTTCGAATCCCCCTCTCTCCGCCATTCCGCTCACCTGTCGACCCCTCACGCTAAAACCAGAGAAACCAGCCTCTCCAGATCGATCGCAGAGTTCGATTCAGTCCCGCGAGGCATCGAAGGGCCGATCGCTACAGCTTGATTGTGGCCCTCAAACCAAGCTATGAATCCTGATCCCTCCGACCCCGGCAACCTTTGCTGATTAATCCAGTGATAGTACGCCCCCATCTCCGCATCTATCAGCGAGCCAGAGGGATCAAGTTCCGCTTCGCCGTGCTCTCCAGCCAGCAACTCATTCAATGGGCGCTGCCTCTGCCGCGGTGCATATCTGACCAGCAATGTCCGAGCCTGAGCTCGGCGCAATATTTCGCGAGACGTCCACTGTACAAATGTCGTGCTGTAGATTTGAGTTCCTGAACCCTCGGTAAACAGCTTCAACTGGAAGCGGCTCAGAACCGGATCCATGTTCCCTTCCATCCCGACATCAGCCGGATTCAATCGGGCCAGCACGGTTCGAAGCTCTTCAGGACCCATCCCCGGCCGACTGATCTCCGCCTGCATTCGCTTCAGCAAAGAGTTGCGCACTGGTGCGAGTGCGTCGTAAGCAACCGACGTAATACGATCGCTGTGCGCCACCGGTGAACCACCATCCACGTACCAATGTGCATACCGCGCTTGGTCAGCTTCTGCACGCTTTTCGACAGCAGCTAAAAGCGACTTGAGACCATTTTGAGGACTGACACTCGTGAAGTAAGTTCCATGCTTGCGAAGGTTCTTGAACAGCAGCCCATCGTATGTCGACACATCCCGACCAACCACAGCGATGCCAAGTCTGCGAAGATCATTGGGCTCCGGTTCCTTCAGCCTTTCCAGTCGATCGCCATAATCCTTCGCCGCCTTTCGGAATGAATCCAGTTGATGCGTCGACCAGAGGTAAGCAGCTTCTTGCTCTACAAACTGAGCGGGAAGATCCACCCAACTGAAGGTCGTCAGACTGGACGACAGCGAAATCGCGGCAAATTCAGTGAACCACTCATGGACCTCAGCATCTTTCAGAGACTTGAGAGCTGAGATCTCTTTTTCGATCGTTGAGCGTTCAACAGGGAATTTGTAGTCGTAATCGATCAACTCGCGCAGGAGGCTGGGCACAAATGACAAAGGCAGCCGTCGCAATGTTTCAAGGTGATCGATGGCAATCCTTCGAGCCTCCGGCGGGTAGCTCGCGAAACTCTCTGCTTTCAGGTCGCGGGGCAGCATCGCTATACCAACTCTCGAATGAGCTTCCCACTCGATTGCGAGGGCGAGAAGCCCATCATTGCCCCGATGCTCGGCACAAGGTCAATCGACTGTACCGGAGTGTCATAAACAACGCCTTGCCTCGCCCCGGCGCCGAGCACCATCATCCATGTCGTCCTGCTCGCCGCATCACCAGTCCTGTGGTGCTGAAATCCATTCCCTCCCGCGTCGAAGTCGGAATCACGACCAAAATCAGGCAACACAAACATGGTCGTGTTGCCCGCATACTCCGGCTCAGTCTGGATTGTCTTCCACAACTCTGCGCAAAGCCGGTCCGTTCTTCGAATTCCGTCGATATAGAGAGAAAATGCGCCTGAGTGAGCCACATCAATGTCGTGCATCGTGATCCAAAGTAGACTTGGCGCCTCTTCGCGCATAAGACGCTTCGCAATATACAACGAGAGCTCGTCGGGACTGGAGAGTGTACGCGCGTGCGAAGCAAAGTCCCCAACCGAAAGCTTGAGAATCGTTTCCATCTGATGCAGTTCCACTTCTCCGCCTGCCAGCACCGGCGTGTAGAGAGGAGTCTCGTAGTTGTCATGCAACAGATGCTCCAAGTCAACATCGCGCCCCGCGCTCGCGAGCCCAAGCAGCCGCTTCGGCAAGATGACCCGAGCCCCCTGTCCGGGACCGAACCCCCTCACTTCGCTTTCTCCGATTCGATGGAATCCGTTGCTCGGAGCCACAACCCAAGCATCTGACGAGGGCCTTTTCAGCTCTTTCCTGAAGTATTCGAAGATAGTTGGATGTTCGGGCGCAACCGAAGCGAAGTTGTTCAGCGTTTCATATACGCCCGTCGCGAGACTCGCGGTCGCTACATAATGCCCCAGAATGCCTTTATTCGTCACATGCGTGAAGAAGCTCGATTGCGGAGCCATTTCGCTCAGCATGTGAGGAATATTTTCCTGACCTTCGGGGGCAAATGTCTCCTGATCTCTCGCGCCGCCCCCGAATGTAACCACAACCACTTTGCGCTTCTTTCGCACGGATTCCCCACGGGCGAACGGGCTTGCCTGCAATACAGCACCGCCCGCTACCAGACCCGCAGCATCCCGCAGAAACTCCCTACGGGTACGGCTCACGAGACAGGCAGCTTCAGAGTGGGAGAACGAGTGATTCACTTTCATGGCCTTTCGGTGTTCGTTGCTTTCTCCGAATAAACGAACTGCCGAACCTCATCGTGTTCTTTTTGCACTTCGGCCAAGTGCTCAGCTCGCAGACTCTGGTAAACAGCGAATTCCTTCTGCGCTCTCTCCTTTTGTCCCATGTGTATCAGGTCTGTCCCCAGCCTGTAATGCGCATCCGTCAGATTCGGATCCAGCTCAAGTGCACGCTCATACTGCGGAACGGATTTAGCGTACTGGTGCTGATCGGCATATAGATTGCCAAGCTGCACATGGGCATCCGCCAGAGAATCATCGAGCGCAATCGATTTCTTCAGCAAGGCTTCTATCAATCCCATATCCACAGTTGAATTTTCAACCCGCTTGCCCTTCCACAAGCTCACAGCGTAGTAATACTGCGCCAAGGCGGTTTCCGGCTTGAGATCAGCATACCGTTTGAATCGATTCACGACCTCATCAGCCTGCAAAGGTGAGCTGTTGTATGCCTTTGACAGAAACAAGTAGCAGCGATCATCTTTTGGACTCAGATCGGACGCCGCAATGAGAGCCTGGACGGCTTTGTCATAGATCCCACGCGAATATAGAGCCAATCCGAGGCCAATGAGAATGCGAGGAGATTTCGGGTACATCTCTGAAGCTTTCTGGAATATGGCTATTGCCGGCTCGTATGTGCGGTGTAGCAGCATCTCGCTCGCCCATGCGAACAGGTTATCCTCACTCGGATCGAGATGAGCTGCAGTTTCGTAGTCGTTAGCTGCTGCGACGAACTTCCCGTCTTTCTCATTGATCTGCCCGAGCAGATTGTGCAACTCGCCCGTATTCTTTTGCTTCAACAATGCCTGCACTATCATCCTGGCCTCATCGAGCCGACCGAGGGCTAGCTCCGCCATCGCAAGATCATAGGCATTGTCATACGCTCCGGGATTGATTTGATAGGCTTGTTTCAGCAAGGGCAACGCTTCAGAGATCTTCCCGGTCTGGATGTAGAACTCACCCAAGTTGTGATTCGCATCGTAATTCGTTGGCTTGAGAACAAGAGCCTTTCTAAACTGCTCGCCCGCCAGATCGGCTTTCCCGAAGCGCAACAATGTCGCCCCAAGATTGGTTCGTGCCTCGCCCGAATCTGGATTGATCTGGACCGCCGCCTGCAACTGTTCGATCGCCTTCTCGGCCTCAGGAATCGAGGCGTACACCATCCCCAGGAGTTCGTGGAGTTCAAAACTCTTCGGCGCAAAAGGAACGAGGGCCTCAAGCCGAGATCTGGCTTGGGCGAAGCGCCCCGCCTCGTAGTCAGCGACTGCCGACTGATACTGCTGATCCAGCTTTTGGGTGTCTTTCTTTTGCCCGATCAAGCAGCTTGCGCAGAACACCACAAAAATCGTGACCAAGGCGTGTCTTAGAAAATTGTTGCTCACAATCCGCCTCCGCGTGAGCAGCGTCGCTAGATTGAAACACCCCGGCCGGGGATGGTCCCGAACCGGGGTGTACTCAATTTTAGCCTAGTAGTACAGCTTCAGTGCAAATTGGATCTGCCTAGGATCGAATGGCTCGTCGCGAGTCGATCCAACTTGGCCGAAGTGCGGATCGGTGAAGTTGCCCGAACCGCCAATCGCCACCACGCCGTTACCGCCGAAGTTGGGAGCGTTGAAATTCGGGTGGTTGAGGATGTTGAAGAACTCCGCTCGGAACTGTGTGGAGAACCGTTCGGTGATCTTGAAGTTTTTAAACAGTGAGTAATCCAGTCGGTGGAATCCCGGTCCTGCAATCTGACCCGGTTTGCTTCCAAGCGCATCCGCACCGTTCAGCGGGATACACCCCTTTGGAGAGTCCGGTATCGGAGCAAGGCTGCCTGGGTTCGTGCCATCCCACCCCAGTTGGCAGGGCTGGTTGAACGCGGCCGCATTGTTAACCCAGAAGGGCCGTGGAGCACCATCGATGACCTTGGTTTTTATGCCGAGTTTGGGACTTTGTCCTGCTACCAGAATGTCATTGCACTGCGGTCCAGCAGCTGTTCCGGTCGGACAGGTGAAATTCAGAGGCTGACCTCCCTGTAGGGTGACAATCCAGTTCATAGCCCAGCCGCCGAGAACGAGGTCTGCCGCACCCCCGTGGTTCATGTACTGCTTACCCTTGCCAAACGGCAACTCGTATCCACCACTGAAGTGCACGACGTGGCGAATATCGAAGTTGGCCAGAGCATAATCGAAATCGGGGCCGAGCCCTGGAATCGAGTATGCACGCAGTCCACCAGTGGTTCCCCCGTTCAGCAAGTCTCCGGCGTTCGACATCGTCTTGGAGAACGTGTACGTCAGCAGAAAGGTGAGACCGTTCGCGTATTGCTTTTCGAGCTTCGTTTGCAGGCCATGATACTGGCTCCTGCCATATGTGGCCTGGTAGCTGCCGCCTCCGAAGTCCTTGAAGGGTACGCAGCTCCCGCCTGGGAACTTGGCGAACGGGCCGCAGTTCTTTGTGTCCATTCCAGAAGGCAGCAGTTGTGTTACATTCTGATACCCTACGCCGCCCTGCAGGTCCGCTCCGTGCGTCATGACATACGAGGCCGTCGCAGCTAGGGTGTTCGTGAACGAGTACTGAAGCGTCAGGTTGGCACTGTAGGTCCGGGGTGTCGCGTAGTCGAACTGCAGGCCCTGCAGACCGAGCCCCAAGGCATTCAGAGCTGCCGGGTCCAGCGGAATACACGAGAATCCAGACTCGAACGACGCTGTTCCGCCAGGGCCGCTGGTGGGACAGCTTGCGTAAGGCGAGTTGTAGCGAATCGGCGCAACCTGGGAAGACTCACTGGGATCCGCTGGGTTCGATTGTGGGAAGTAAGAGAGATTGAACACGAACGGATAGTTCTCTCCGATATTCGGCCCATACCCCTGGTTTTCAAATGAGTTATAGAAGAGTCCAAACCCGCCGCGCACGACAAATCTGGGTGTTGTCTCCCATGCGAATCCGACTCGCGGTGCGAAGTTGTGCTTCTGCGTTTGCAGTAAGCCTTGCCCATACTTGTCCGTTGAGTTGAGCGCGATTCCATCTTGCGCCAGCAGATCAACAAATCCAACGCAACCAATGCCTGCGCACGTCGCGTTGGTTGAGAGCGTGCGATTATCTTTGCCCTTGGCGGGGATAATGAACTCCGGTTTTCCGTCAGGAGGTCCTCCAGGAACGAAATTCGCTTGTCCACCGTTGGTCTCGTTTATGGGGCCGAAATAATCCCAGCGCAGCCCGAGATTCAACGTTAGCCTCGGAGAGACTTTGAAGTCGTCCTGGAAATATGAAGCAAAGTACATCTTCTGGTCGTAGGTCTTGTTGATGTTCGACGCGAAGACGCCGTCAGAGCCGCCTGAGTAGCTGAATCCATTCGGATTTGGATTGCCGGCGATTGTTGCCGGAGCCGCTACCGGAGTCAGTAGAAATTGAGCGATGCCTCCTGTGGTGTTCGAAGCATTAGGAATATCCGTGAAACCGCCATTGTATTGGAACTGTCCATGCGACCACGCCGGCTGCAAGGTCGAGAACTTCACGTGTTGGTACTCAATCCCCATCTTGAAGCTGTGCTTGCCGTAAATCTTCGTAAAGTCATCCGTGATTTGAAGCGTCTGGCTGACTTCGTCTGAAGGAAGGAAGGCGTTGCTTCCAAGAGTCTGAAGGTTCCCGATCGAGAAGGCCGGCAGGCCACCATTCTCCTGTCCCTGCGGGATATCCGCAATTCCATACTGGTCTGGGATACCATCTACCGTGCCCTCGGGTCCGAATCGCGTGGTGTGCAGGTGATTGAATCCAGCGCGAACCTGGTTGACTGTCGAGCCGCTGAAGACGTGCGTATATCCTGCGACAGCCTGATCGGATTTCGCAGTCTGCACGCCCTGCTGGAACGATCCGCCATCCGCGATGCCTCCGAAAATGCCGGGGATGTAGATCGGATCGTCGGAATAGCTGAAGCGAAAGAAAATCTGGTTATGCTCGGTCGGGTTGAAATCTTCGCGAGTGTCGAAGGTGTTTTGGTGCTCGAACAGGTTCGGACTCACCGCGTAGGTCTGCAATCCGGAGTTCGGAGCGGGGTAGAGATTCAGCAGTTTGACAGCCGCCTGATCAATGCGCCCGGCCGGAAGCTGGTTGAGGTCGGAGCAACCTGCCAACGTGAAGCTTGCTGTCGCCGGTCCGCAGTTAGCACTGAAGGGGTCGCGAACATAACCGGCCTTGCCGGATGTGTTGGTTCGTCCAGAGACAGGATCAACCGCACCTGCTGCCACGTACCGCGTTGTCGATGGATCGAGAACCGTTCCTTTTTGAATGGCACGACCCAGAATATCTGGACGCGTGGTTCCATCACTGAGCGCCAGAATATCCGCAAGGTTCGTGTAATTGCTGCTTCGCATGGCGGCAGTCGGCACGTTAGCATTTTCCGCCGTTCCCTGAACGCGACGCTTCCCTTCGTAATCGCCAAAGAAGAACAGCTTATTTCTAATAATCGGGCCGCCGGCGGAAACACCGAACTGGTTCAGCCGAAGCTCGCCCTTCTTGATCCCATTGTTGTTTTCGAAATAGTCGGCTGCATCAAGCTTGTCATTCCGGAAGAACTCCCAGGCAGCGCCGTGGAGCGAGTTGGTGCCGGACTTGATCGTGGCATTCATCACGGCGCCGGCGGAACGCCCCAGTTCCGCACTGAAATCCGCCGTTTGCACTTTGAACTCCTGAATGGCATCGACTGGAGGCAGGATCACGAAGTTCGTGCCATTCAAAAAGTCAACGGCATTCGAGTTGTTGTCGATTCCATCGAGAAGGTAGTTGTTCTGCGCCGGACGCAGGCCATTGGCCGAGAACGCACCAGAAGCCGCGTTACCACGAGTATCAGCTTGAGGCGTTTGCATACCGGCCCCGAGTTGGGCGAGGAACGTGAAGTTACGCCCATTGAGGGGAAGATTATTTACTTCCTGGCCGCTGACCACCTGGCCAACCGACGCTTCTTCGGTCTGCAACTGAGGCGGCGTCGTATTGACTTCAACCGTCTCGGTCGCGCCTCCGAGTTTGAGCGAAATGTTGACTTGAAGACTCTGAGCGACATTGACTGTGACGTTCTTCTGGGTCGTCTTGGCAAAGCCTTGCGCTGTCACTGTAACCGAGTAGTGTCCGGGGCGTACAGGAGAGAACGTGTATATGCCGCTAGCGTTTGATTTCGTTTCAAGGCTGATGCCCTGGTCTGTGTTCAACAGAGTGACATCTGCATTAGGAACTACGGCACCACTCGAATCCTGAACCGTCCCGGTAATGGCTCCTTGGTCTACCTGGCCGAAGATGGGATTGGCATGCAAGAGGAGAACGCACACAATTGCGAAAACTGCATACCGTAGTGCTCTCATCATCCGAAGCTCGCTGAAGTCACGGCCCATGTGAATTACCTCCAATAATTTCTCAGTTTCCTCGTCTCGGACACACTTCTTATCGGTGGAGCAAGGTTGTTGCGGATACACGGGGAAGAAATGAAATCGTTTTCCTGTAAACGATTTCATTGCTAGCGACAAAAAGTATGCGATTCCAACGATGTTTGTCAATCAAAAGTTGTAGCTTGCTCTAATGCCAAGATCTCAGATCAGTGTTTGTGCCTCTTCTTGGAAACCGATCCGGACGGGAAATTCAAGCACATGTTTTTGATTCTGCAAAGCTTATGATGCAGCGCTGGACTGATCCCTTACGGCAAGCTGGTCTGGCGGTTGGAGGAAACAAAATTTGACGAGATCGAAAGCTCTCAAGTTCTCTTTGGTTGAGGTTAGGGTGCGAAGGCCTTTTCATCGAGCATTCCTCCCCGTCAATCGGGCGATGTTATGATTCCGAGAATTGCGCCCAACCACACCGAATGAAGCCTCACCGAAAACCGCACCCCCGGAATATCTCCAGACGTTCGATCCTCAAATCGCTCAGTTTAGCGCCCATCTTGTTTCGTCCAGCAGAAATCTTCCCTTTCTGCCTCCCCATCACCTCGGACCACCCACATGGGGATACACTTTCATTGGCAGATGTCCGGCTCTCACCGCACTATCCCACCGAGTCTCCGCTTTCTGACATTTTCCGGATGGTCCCACCCGGTTCGGATGAATATCCCCTCGAGCGTTTTGCCGTGGAAATTGAGTTTCTCCTTGACCAGTGGGGCAAAACGCTCCAAAGGGGGACTGAGCACGTCACCTTCATCGCTTCACTTCTCGACGATAAGATCGAGGCCTTCGATCTTAGCTCCGCCTTTGAGACCATCCTGCGAATAGGATTTGGCGTCGACTCGGTCAGACGCACCTTCAATGGACAGCCAACGCTAGATCGCGAGCGGTTCCTACTGAGCCTTGCAAAATGGCTCAAACCAGGCAACTCGGTAAAAACTGCGGAGTTTGAGATCTTTGGCATCGATCAGACCAATGCCACCCCCCTAACGCTGCACATCGATCTTCGCTATAACATCGTCTCCGATTTGAGCAATCAAAAACGCGAAGAGCGTGTGGGGACCTGGAAGATGGAATGGTTCCATGACAGCTCTCAATCATGGAAAGTGCGAACCTGGCACTTGATCGGTGAGACGGTCTGCACTGCGCAAAATCCCGCTTTCGTCGACATCACTTCCAAGAGCTTAGGATCAATTGAGTCATATCACTCGCAGCTACTGCACGGCGCCGACTACTGGCGCACTGTCCTGGATGGAGCGATCGGAATTGACATCTACGGCAACAATGGGGTGGCAGTCGGCGATTTCGACGGCGACGGATTCGATGACCTCTACATCTGCCAACCCGCAGGTCTGCCGAACCGGCTCTATCGCAATCGAGGAGACGGTTCATTTGAAGACGTGACTGAAAAGGCCGGCGTTGGCGTTCTCGATCGCACTGCGTGTGCACTGTTCGCTGACTTCCTGAATCGTGGACGGCAAGATCTCCTCGTAGTATGCGGCACGGGTCCTCTCTTATTTTTGAGCAACGGGGACGGCACCTTTTCTCTTAAGCGGGATGCGTTCAAATTCGCGCGAGCGCCTCAAGGGTCCTTCACCCATGCGGCAGTGGCCGACTACGACAACGACGGTCACTTGGACGTGTACTTTTGCCTCTACATGTATTACCTCGGATTGGATCAGTACAACTACCCAGTTCCGTATTACGACGCGCGGAACGGACCACCAAACTGTCTGTTCCGAAATCAGGGGAACGGAACATTCATTGAAACCACCGACGCCTCAGGTCTGAACCTCAATAACGACCGGTATAGTTTTGCATGCGCGTGGGGAAACTCGACTGGCAAGGGATTTCCGGATCTTTTCGTCGCCAACGACTTCGGCAGTTCACAGCTATACCGCAATACTGGCAATGGAACCTTCAAAGATGTCTCGAAAGACGCGCACATCGAAAGTGTCGGAGCCGGCATGGGCTGTTGCTGGGCCGACTTCGATAACGATGGCAATCAGGACATTTACGTTCCAAGCATGTGGGAGGCCGCGGGACAGCGTGTTTCGGCACAGTCACAATTCCATCGAGACGCTCCCGACGCCATCCGCGAAATGTATGCGCGGCACGCTCGAGGGAACGCCCTCTATCGCAACCAGGGCGGCGGGGTATTCGAAAACGTCGGACGCTCAGCAGCAGTTGAGATGGGGCGCTGGTCATGGTCCTCCGATTTTTGGGATTGGGATCACGACGGCTACAGCGATCTCTATGTTGCGAATGGATACCTTTCGAGCCCCAAAAGCGATGAACTCGCTGGCTTCTTCTGGCGTCAGGTCGTCGCCAAGTCGCCGGAGGATACGACCCCTCTTAGCGCATACGAACGGGGATGGAATGCCATCAACGAACTCATCCGCGCCGATTACACTTGGCACGGTCATGCTCGGAATGTCGCCTTTGCGAATAATCGCGATGGAACATTCACCGAAGCCTCGGGAGCCCTGCTCATGGATTTTAGTGAGGACTCTCGCGCCTTCGCTCTTGCCGATTTTGATCACGATGGTCGGCTTGAGCTCGTTATGAAGAATCGCAACGCACCGCAAATCCGCGTACTTCACAACGTACTGACGCAAATTGGCTCCTCTGTCTCATTTCGCTTGCGCGGCACCAAAAGCAATAGAGATGCAATTGGAGCTTCCATCACCGTCACAGCCGGCGAGCTGAAGCAAATCAAATACCTTCAGGCTGGATCAGGATTTCTCTCCCAGCACACCAAGGAGCTCTTCTTCGGTCTCGGATCTCATCAGGATTCATTGAGCGCAACCATCAGGTGGCCATCTGGCAACGTGCAGACCTTCACAGATCTCCCTGTAGCTCATCGCGTCCATATCGTAGAAGGAAGCTCCAACTTCCATGCCGAGCCATTTTCTACTCACACTGGGCCCGTGCAATCTCCTCCCGTCGTGTCCGATGAGAGCCTCCCTGTCATCTCGGAGACATGGCTGATTCAGCCGCTCAAAGCCCCGGCATTCAAACTACCCGATCTTGACGGCATCGAACATACGCTCGATCGTTTGTCTGGCGGTCCTGCGCTCCTAATCTTCTGGTCAACCGCTTCCGAAGAGAGCCTTCGCTTACTGAATCAGCTTAAGCCGGGATTATCGAGACAAAGCGGCGGGTTGAAAGTCTTCGCTATCAATCTCGACGAATCTACTCGGCTCAACGCAGCACGCAAAACGGCCGCTCATTATCAAAATGCAGTCACAGTCCTTTTCTCGACGGAAGAAACCGCCGGGGTTTACAACATCCTCTATCGTCATATGTTCGACCGTCAGCGCAATATGCCGATTCCGTTATCACTTCTCCTTGATCGTGAGGGCATGATTGTCAAGGTCTATCAAGGTTTCATTGATAGCTCGCGCTTACTGCCTGACAGCACTTCAATCCCCACCGATCAGCAGTTGCGGATGAAGCGCGCTTTGCCCTTTCCAGGTTTCCTGGTTCAGGATGCTTTCACGCGAAATGATTTCACCTACGGGGTCGCGCTATACCAGCATGGGTTTCTTGATCAGGCCTCGGAATCCTTTCAACAGGTAATCGCAGCAAAGCCTGACAACGCTGATGCCTATTACAATCTCGGAACATTGAATCTGCGCCGAAATCATCTCGACGAGGCGAAGCACTTTCTCGAGAAAACGGTAGAATTGCGGCCGAAGTTCGCGGAGGCTTGGAATAACCTGGGGATGCTGGCAGCTCAACAGGGCAATGCAGATGAAGCAATCCAGAATTTCCAGCAATCAATATTTATTCGTCCGAATTACTTCACGGCGCACATGAACCTCGGCAACTTATACCGGCGCCAACGAGCTTTCGACAAGGCGCAGGATGCGCTATCCCGTGCTCTGTCCCTACGTCCCGACGATCCTGAGATTCAGTACAGCCTCGGAATGCTCTTCGCTCAGCAAGGTAAGCTCGAACAGGCTGCGCAATATCTCGAGCGGGCGATTGCTTTGCGACCCAGCTATCCAGAGGCTCTCAACAATTTGGGCGTACTTCACGTCAGGCAAAACAAGCTGCCCAATGCCGAGGAGGATTTCAGATCAGCCATCAGAGTCGCCCCAGCTTATGACCAGTCATACCTCAATCTCGCACGACTCTACGCCATGCAAGACGATCGGCAAAAAGCTCGCGATGTGCTGCAGCGCTTGCTCAAGGTCCTACCCGACAACGCAGACGCGAGAGATGCGCTGACGGTGCTACAATCGGCGCCATAAGCACGTTACTCATAGGTGTCCAGACGTTGAATTCCCGCATGTCACTGAAGCCAGCGCTTGCACGCGGCCGGGCCTCTGCTCGTCGGGTCACTGCCATTCTGTTTTTCTGTACGACGGCGCTAGCGCAACAAACGACAGCGACATCGCCCTTCCGAGATGCAGAAAACCTGCTCGCGGAACACAGGCTTGCGGAAGCCAGGACAGAAACTCTCAAACAGCTTGGCGCGCATCCGACACTGGATGGTTACAACCTGCTCGGGATCATCGAATCGAACCAGCAGGCATTCTCCGCTGCGATCGAAGCTTTTCAACACGCGCTTCGCCTCAAGCCGGGATCTCCCAAGACACTGAATAATTTAGGCAATGTATATGCCGCTCAGCATCAATTCGCTCTTGCCGAGCGCCAATTCCGATCTGCTCTTCGTGCCGATGCAGCAAACGCCGATGCCAACTACAATTTAGGCGTGTTGCTGATGATGAAAGGCTCATCAGCAGTGGCAATCCCCTACCTGCAGCGCGTGCACTCTCCACAGGCGCAATTGAATCTAGTTCGGGCGTACCTTCAGACGCATCGGACTGCGGAAGCCATGCGCACGGCCGAAAACGCCGCAGAACAAAACAAGAACAACGTTCAAGTACAGTTCTCGCTGGGGGTGCTGATGGCATCTGAGCATCAATATCAGTTCTCCGAGCGAGTTCTAGCGCAGGCCGCTTCCCTCCAGCCAGAAAGCATGGAGATTCTGTACAACTTCGCTCAGGTGCTTCTCCACACGGGAGAGAACGCGAAGGCCGAACTAATCCTGAATCGCGCGATCAAATTACAGCCTGAAAATGCAGGTGCGCTCTACCTCCTGGCCCAGAGTTATTCGGGACAGTCACGTCCGCTGGATGCCCTGGACGCTTTAGTCCGAGCTCACAAGATCGCCCCTGAAAATGTCGACATCATCTCCCTTATGGCGCAGATCACGATGTCGCAGAACTACTTCGAAGACGCCATCCCTCTTCTAGAATCGGGACTGAGGCTTGCTCCAAAGCGTCCCGATCTCCTCGCAGCTCTCGGGCAGAGTTATTTCATGGCCGGAAAGACTGAGAAAGCTATTGAAGAATTCAATCTTCTGCTCGACATTGAGAAATCTGCACGTTCCTACGCTTTCCTTGGTCTCTCTTACCGCAACCTCGGGCGATTCGATGAGGCGAAGACGTACTTTCAGCGGGGCATAGCGCTCGATCCGCATAGTTCCACTTGTCTTTTCAATCTAGGCTTTATCGCTGAGCGCCAGGGAGATGCAGTAGCAGCCGAGCGGTACTTTAAGGAAACACTGAAATACAACCCAAAGTACTCTGACGCCCTACTCGAGCTCGCAAACCTTCATAGCGCTGCAAAAAGGCTGTCTCAGGCCGAAGAGTTGCTGCGTCGATATGTGAAGGTTGCGCCTGAACCTGCCAACGGATACTACAAGCTCGCCATGATCGAAAGAAGCCTGCACGAGACCGAGGCTGCCAACCGGGATCTAAATGTCTTCAGGACTATGTCAAAGAATGCTCAAGCGGGGCCGTACCCATTCGAGCACCTGTTTGACTATCTAAACACCCGGTCCGAACTGGGTGCAGGCGCGCGTACGCAACTCGACATCACCGAACTTCAGGCGGAGATAGGGCGCCACCCGAATCAGCCGCAGAACCTCTACATGCTTGCGGAAGCCTACCTCAAGGCTGGAAAGATTGATGAAGCCAGGGACACGATAGGTGCACTCGACAAACTGAGTTCGAATGACTATCGAACTCTGAACGGAACGGGTGTCCTTTTATCGCGCTATCGTTGCTATGACGACGCGGTTGAGCACTTCAAATTAGCGATGCAGGCGAATCCGAACTCCGACGAGGTGAGGTTTAATCTAGCCAACGCATACTTTGAAAAACACCAATATTCACAGGCTCTCGATCTCGCGAACCAGATCTCCGAACAGGGCAAGAATGACGATGCGTATCTTACGTTGAAGGGAGACATCTACGCGCATCTCGGCGAGAACGAGAAGGCAGCGGAGATCTTCCGCAATGCCGTTGCTCGTAACCCCGACAATGACCAGAATTATCTCTCGCTTGCCCTCATCAATCTGCGATCGAACGAACTTGCTGAAGCTCAAAGGACTCTAGCGAAAGGTCAACAGCGAATACCTGGATCTGGCAAGATTTCGTGGGGGCTTGGCCTCGCAGCTGTGATGGCGGGCGATACTGAGGAAGCCGCTTCTCGATTCGAACGTACGATTGAACTTCTGCCGGAATGGGCCGGTGCTTACTCGACCTTAGGTGTACTTTATTTTCAGGTCGGCAAGATCGAGAAAGCCAGAGAAGTCCTGAATCGGTTCAAGGAAAGCAGCGTTGGACCCAGCCTGGATATCAGCCGCATTGAGCAAGTCTTGGAACGCGCCTCTTCTCCGTCTGCCAAAACGACTGGCGCCCTCTCAGCTGAAAATCGGCAGCAACTTCTGCAGTTCGCCCTCTCGCTTTCGGATCGAACGCTATGATATCGCGGTCCTGCACGGCGGCTACTCTTGCGCTCACCCTCACAACGATTCTTCCCAATGCGGGACAAATAGTCTTGGGGCAGCGGGTTGGGAAATCCTCGAGTTCTGGGATAGCCCATTCCTCACCGGCCGTACGGTTCACGGACATTCGCGAGGCCGCCGGAATCGATTTCGTTCAGGATTCGACGCAGACCGAGGAGAAGTATTATTTGGAGACCATGGGCACCGGCGTTGCCTGGATTGACTACGATCAGGACGGACTGTTGGATCTCTATTTTGTGCAATCGGCCGCAACGGAAGCATATAAACCCACACATCCGCTGCGCTCCGCTCTCTACCACAACAATGGTGACGGGACATTCACTGACGTGACTGAGAAAGCACACCTCGGTGGCGAAGGGCACTATGGTCAGGGCGTTGCTGTCGGCGATTTTGACAACAATGGCTATCCCGATCTCTACGTCACCGGTTATGGCAGCGCAATTCTGTACCGGAATAATGGCGACGGAACATTCACTGACGTGACTGCCCACGCAGGAGTGGAAGACACAAGGAACTGGTCGTCAAGCGCGGGATGGTTCGATTTCGACAAGGATGGTTGGCTGGATCTGGTCGTCACCAATTACATCGAATGGTCGCCTAAAAATAATCTCTGGTGCGGGGAACACAAACCGGGCTACAGATCCTACTGCAACCCGAACAACTATCGCGGCCAGAAGACCACGTTGTATCGCAACAATCATGATGGCACGTTCACGGACGTGAGCGAAAAATCAGGAGTCGCCGACCCGGAGTCGAAGGGCATGAGCATGGTCCTCGCCGACGTGAACAATGACGGCTGGCCCGACATCGCCGTAGCCAACGACACTTGGCCCAATTTTCTCTTCGAGAACAACGGTGACGGAACCTTTACAGACGTCTCATTGATATCCGGGCTAGCTGCCAGCGAAGATGGCCGTTACGAAGCCGGCATGGGTATTGATGCAGCCGACGTGGACGGAGACGGAAATCTCGACATCTACATTACCCATCTCGATTTCGAACTAAACCGCCTGTATCACAACAACGGCGATGGCACTTTCTCAGATGCGACATACAGCTCTGGCATCGGCAACAAGGCGATCTTGCTTAGCGGTGTAGCAGCCAAATTCATGGATTACGACAATGACGGGTGGCCCGACATCCTTCAAGCAAACGGGGCGATGCTGGATAATGTACAGCTCTATCACAGCCTAGTCAGCTACAAGGAGCCGCTACTGATGTTTCGAAATCTTGGCCATGGCAAGTTCGAAAAAACTTCTGATTCGCTGGGCCCCGACTTCAACCGAGCCATGGCCGGACGCGGGCTCGCGACAGCCGACTTCTTCAACGACGGTCAAGTCGGAATTGCGGTCAACTGCCGTGGAGAAGCCCCCTTGATTCTCCGCAATGCGGGCACGCCAAATCACTGGATCGAAGTCCTCCTCATAGGTACAAAATCCAACCGCGACGGAATCGGTTCTCTGTTAAAACTCTCTTCCGGTGGGGTTGTGCAGGTGGACCAGTCCAAAGGCGGAACCAGCTATATGTCTGCCAGCGATCCGAGAATCCACTTCGGCCTTGGCAAACGAAACAAGGTCGATTCGCTTCAGATCACCTGGCCTAGTGGACAGGTCGATAAACTGAGCAGCGTCCCCGTCGACACGATCATTGCGGTGAAGGAAGGCGTTGGAATTGTACCGCGCCGCTTCCCAAAGGTCAGACCTAAGTGAATTAGATTTCCCTTACCGTCTCTGGTGTTTCTATAATCGCGAAATCGCATGATTATTCCACGACGTCGCTTCCTCGGATCCACAGCACTGCTCCTTGGCAACACACTTCTTGATCACCTCACAACGCCCATCACCGCCGCCACCGGTTCGACGCAGGTAAAGACTGCCACAGCATCTACTCCGTCATCTCCCGTGCAATTCATTGACGTCGCCGAACATGCAGGGCTGAAGGTTCCCAACGTCTGGGGAGGTGCCGAACATAAGCGCGTCATTATCGAGACCAAAGGCAGCGGCATCGCTTTTTTCGATTACGACAACGATGGATGGCTGGATATCTATCTCACAAACGGAAGCCGACTCGATGCAAAGTGGCCTGCCGGTGGTGCGCCGACGACGCATCTGTTTAAGAATAATCGCGATGGTACGTTCACGGACGTAACTGAAAAATCGGGTATAGGACGTAGCGGCTGGCAAACCGGCGTGTGCGTCGGTGACTACGACAACGACGGATGGGATGACCTCTTTTGCACCTTCTGGGGTCACAACATTCTCTTCCACAACAACGGGAATGGGACCTTCTCCGATGTAACTAAAAAGGCCGGCCTTGCCCAGGAAAAGGGGCGCTGGGGGACTGGCAGCAGCTTTCTCGACTACGATCGCGACGGTCATCTTGATCTCTTCGTCTGCAACTTCGTACATCTCGATCCGGACAATCCCCCTTCGATCGACAACGCAAGCTTCTGCCAGTGGAAAGGTGTGCCCACAATGTGCGGGCCTCGAGGACTCCCCGGCGACACAAACATCCTTTACCACAATAATGGAGATGGAACTTTCATCGATGTGTCAGAAAAGGCAGGCATTCTGAAGCCGGGCCCAAGGTATTCAATCACATCCGTGTGTTGTGATTTCGATAACGACGGCTGGCCCGACATCTATGTCGCCGTCGACTCCATGCCTAGCATCCTGTATCAGAACAATCACGACGGCACGTTCACTGACATCGCCGTGATTTCCGGATGTGCTTATAACGCAGATGGCCACGAGCAGGCCGGCATGGGCCTCGGCGTTGCCGATTACGACTGCGACGGGTGGTTCGACATCTTTAAGACCAACTTCGCCGACGACACCAGTAACCTGTACCACAACAACGGCGATGGCACTTTCACCGATCTTTCCTTCAATTCTGGTCTAGGGATCAACAATACATACGTCGGTTGGGGCTGCGGATTCATTGACTATGACAATGATGGATGGTCCGACATTGTGCAGATCAACGGACATGTGTACCCAGAGATCGACAAGTACAACTTCGGAGAGAACTTCAAAAACCCGCGCCTCGTCTATAAGAACCTTGGCAACGGTAGTTTCAAAGATGTATCTGCAGAGATGGGTCCTGGAATTACCAGCCGCTACTCGAGCCGCGGGGCCGCGTTCGGTGACTACGACAACGATGGGGGTATGGATATGCTAATCCTGAACATGAACGACATCCCATCGCTTTTGCACAATGTGGGTGGAAGCAAACAGAACTGGATCAAGCTGAAGCTGATGGGAACCAAGTGCAATCGAACTGCTATTGGGGCGCGGGCGCGTGTGATTACGGGTAAACACATCCAAATGGCCGAGGTTCAAAGTGGGGCCAGCGTTATGTCGCAAAACGACCTTAGGCTCCACTTCGGTCTAGGTGCAAATAAGACTGTGGATGCGATCGAAGTGAAATGGCCTACCACACAAAAGGTCGAGCGGTTTGCACAAGTCAAGGCCAATCAGATCTTGACGATTCGCGAAGGTGCGGGTATCGTCTCCGCACATTCCTCGTCATAGAATTACGGCTGTGCGGATTTGTCTAACCCGTTTCCGCCAACTTGCACGAGAAACTGCTTAACTTCTTTTCTCTGACGTTCAACCGTCGCAGCTTGTTCTTTTTCGAGTTCTCCGTGTCGTCTGAACTCCTCAGCTGCTCTCTGCTTATTCCCGAGCCGGTCAAAGGCGACTCCAAGCCGATAGTGCGCTTCCGTTGACTGCGGGTTCGCTTCGATCGCCTTTTCATAGGAATCGGAAGCCGTCGCAAAGTCCCCGCGCGATGCCTCCAGAATCCCAAGCTGCAGGTAAGCATCACTGCATTTGGGATCCGCTTTCACTGCTCTATTCAGATATGTCTTCACGCGATCCACTGTTTCCGGATCGACTCTCTTTCCGTGTTCTTTCCAGTACGAAACCGCGTAGTAGAAATTGGCCAAGGGATTGCCTGGGTGCATCTGAACGAATCTTTGCAGCTTGGCTTCTATGCATGGAAGAGATTTCGGAGTTGCAGCCTCAACCTTTCCCATGAACAGATACGTCTCGGCATCGGTGGGCATCAAGTCTGAAGCCTCACATAATCGCGTGGCAGCCTCTTCATAAAGGGCTGCACCGAAAAGAGCTGTACCCCAGGCAGTCAACATCCGCGCTGATTTAGGATAGGTCCTTGCACCCGCCTCGAAGACATCCTTTGCCTGCCAGATTGCGCGGTGTTCCAGCAACTCGGAACCCCATGCAAAATAATTCTCTTCGCTGGGATCGGCTTTCGCTGCTCGCTCGAACTCGTGAACTGCAGTGAGAGAGTCCCCGGATTTCTCGGCCAGCTCTCCAGCTATTCGATGCCAAGCCGGTCGATCTCCTTTTGAAAGCAGCCTCACCAAATGCTTGCGCGCATTCACCAGACTTCCGCTGCGAAGGAGAGCCACTGCCAGCTCGTATTCAGTCTCTGGGTTATCAGTGTCCAACTCATGAGCGGTCTCCAATAGCGGTACCGCATCCGAATAGCGCTCCTCAGCAAGATAAAAGCGACCAAGATCTTCATTTGCCTTCAGATCTTTTGGCGTCTGTTTGAGAATGGCGCGGAGATTCTGCTCGCTTACGTTGCTACCCGCAACAACCGAGGACGAAATTGAGGCATCGGGTTTCAGATTCAAAGTCTCGCGAGTCAATGCTTCGCTTGTTCGAAGACTGGTGTCCGATCCATGTCCCCCCGCTGCGGTCCAGTCCGTAACGGCCGCGACGGTGAAGTTCGGCGCGTCCGAGTATTCCATCTGCGGTTTCAGACGCTCGTTATCCCCAGGTGGAAATACTAGATCAATACGCTGAACTGCGCCCGCTGCCGTGATGGTAACGATCACCTCGGAGCTGTGCCGTTCGCCTTTCGATGCACTTAAGACATAGGATCCCGTCTTTAGTCCTGAAAACCCGAAACTGCCGGCCGGATCCGTCTTACGCTCCTCGGCCCTGGTGTCACCCTGCGCTTGAAGACGAACGGAGGCGTCTGCCACGCCATTTCCCGAGCCATCGTGGACTGTGCCGGTGATAGCAGAAGAACCGTGGCTTTGCGGCTGAGCGAGTCGCGCACAATGCACCGCCGTCATCAGGCTGAGAACAGACAAGATCACGCGGGAATGAACGATCGTTTTTGAGTGGTTCATATGGAAGATCGGTTAATAGCCAGCACTCTTAATCACGCACCTGGACCAAATCTTCAGGTCCCTCAATCACATCCGCGCCTCCGCCTCATTGTTCCACGCGACCACGCGTCTTGAAAAGTGAACGCTTGAATGCAGTTCGCGGCCTCTCTTCGGATGCAGTCGATCAAGGACTATCTCAGAGCCGTGTTGCAACAAATTGTGCCTGCAGTTGGGATCAGGCGCAATGGACTTAAGCGCCGGTTGAGAATCAAGACCGCTCAAAATCAAATTCCAATACAACTTGCGGGATGACGATTGTTTTGCGATGATGGTTGACCTACGCGCGGCTTCGCCCACGCACCCGGAGACGCGACGGAACTGGATAGCGAACACTCGGTCAACAAGCAACCTGTAGCGCATCCCGAACGGAGGCCATCAACCCTCTTCCTCTTCTGTTCGACTTGCACTTGAATTTGCGAGTCAGGCACGAACCCTGACTCTCTCATTGAGGTCGAATGTGTGCAATAAGGGTTGAACTGCTACCGTTGAGGCGCTCGTCATTAAGAGGTATTCCGAATGAGGTTTCCTCGTCATCAGATCCTCCGATTAGCGTGTCTTTGCTTTGCCCTCCACTACCCGTGCTGCCTGTCATCGGCGCTTGGATCTGAAAATGCGGACGCCTTGAGTCATACGGATGATTCCATCGTCATCCCAGGTCCCCTCCGCTCCTTCTTACGCATGGCAGGCATCAGCCAGGAGGTGACGCCCGACCAGGTGCTTCCTATGCTCGCCCGGAACGTTTCTCTCTACGGCTACAGCGGCGGAAGCCAGAAAGAATATCTTGTTCTCCTTGATCGATACGTCCACCTCGCGAGAGATATCCAACGCCTCTCAGATTCGCAAGGGATCATTCGCATCAGCGGCTGCAAGGATGCGAATGAGCTGTTGAATGCTTTGGGGTACCGGCTTGAGAAAGCCTGCGGACATCGAGACACCGCGCTTATGACCGCGAACTCCGAGCGGGCTTTCCTGACGATCGACTCAGGATTTCCGCTTTCTGCACTGGAGCGAGCGCTTCAAAAGGATGCTCCGTTTGAATATGAATTCGCCGGCACCAAAGTCTCCATTCTCCTTCCGGAGAGAGACTGGATTTCTGCATCAAAATGGCGGCGAAGTGGTAACGACACTCTACTCGATGTCCTGCTGCACGACCAAGATCTTGATCGGCTTTACTCTGCCTTTGCAAGATACGATAGTGAGACTCGTCAGGCTCTGAATGAATCGCCGGGTATCAAGAAACTCGTGCCAGTTGCAGCTGTAATCGATTTATATGGCGGCCAGATTTGTATAAAGTCGGGGCGTGTAATAGTGCCCGGAGATGTCGATAAGCCCTGGGAAGAGCTCGCAGGAGAAAGCCCTCATTCACCCGGAAAATTCGTGGTCAGCCTTCTCTCAAAAGATGGCGGATGGCTGGCGGCATATTTCGATACGCTGAGCCGACTTAACCAATCGCAGCAGGTTCACTTCACCGAGGGCGCGCGGCTGAAGCGCTTTTACAACGTTTATCGATCGACAGCTGCTCGCTCCGACGCCTCCAAGGGCGTGTATCCGAGAAATGGTGATCTACTCGTTCTTCTCTCTACTTTGAAATGGCATCCCGATGGGGATGTAGCGATTCCGGGCGACGTAGCAACCTGGGATGCAATTTTTGCTCAGATGGCTAAGTCCCGCGAACTACGCCCTTGGCTGGGTCGAAGTCACGAGTGGAACACGTCGGGACGACTCTTGGAAACCTTGATCGGCTCCTCGAACTATCGTTCTGAGAATGGTCCCATTCAGGTCTTTTTGATGCTGAGTGCGATCGACTCTGCGCGGCCGTCGGACCGCCAATTGAATGCGGAAACAGAAAAACTTATCGCTCATCGATATCCGCAGTTCAGTCGCTGGTTCCGGACCTTCGCTGAATTCCCTGCTCTCACCGATGAAGGCATCTCGCAATTTGTCAATGCGGCCGACAAAATAGACGGCATATCCAACACAGCTTTGCGTGCTAATGCACTCGGATCTTTTCAGGCGGACGTTGGACTGTGGCAGATTCTCGCGCGACAGCACCAGATTCCTGAGAGCCAATTGAATTCCTCCTGGCTTGCCGTCGTGCAACCGTTCCTGCGAGTCACGTCGTCCTCACAAGTCTTCGATGCGGCACGAGCTGGATTGCAGGCCACCTTGCGGGCGGCTGCGAGCAACGGGAACCTAACTCAGGATCAGATCGTTGAGCTGCTTGCAGGTCCAGTTAAGCAGGATCGAGATAGCCAGCGCGTTCACCGGGATATGGCGAACAGGATACGTGCCGTACTCGAGGATCAGCGACTCGCATCGCTCGACGACCTGTTCGGACTGTATGACGGTTTGAGCCAGATGGCGCACGGATCGGCTACCGGGAACTCCTTGCTTCCGTTCGCCGAATCACTTCGGGAGTTCGAGATGCCTCGGCCAATCTTCAGCGGCAACGAGCGGAGCTCTTGGGCGCCCATCATCTATTCGAGTAGGCACGCCGAGTTGCAAATAAGAACAGATTTGACAAAGATCCTGAAATCTCCCGCTGCTCCAGCCCAGCTGGAAACTGCGCGTGGGCAGCTAACGCCCTTCTTGCGCGATACTCTTGTTGGGCTCAACTACGCTTACTACGAACCGCCGGGCGCGGAGGTTCTGCACAACAACCCGCTGTTCGTTCGGTCCCACGACTTCTCATCAGTGTCGGTCCAGGGTGTGACTGAGATCTGGGATGTACCCCGTCTTGTGGGAGTGGGAGTTACCGCAGGTGGTGGTGCATACTTGCTGGGCTCTCTCGCAGACCTGCCTTATGCGCTGGCAATGACCGAAGAAGACTTTATCGTCCCTAAGAATGTCCAAGCATTGATTTGGCGAGAAGTTGTTCCAAACCTGCTGGTCGGCGCTACTCTTCCGCGCTGGTGGGAAGTGGGCCCCACCGAATTGCACATCGCGGCTCTTTATCAAAGGACCGGCGAGGAGCTCGTAAACTCTTCGTTGCATGATCCAGATTTGCGCGCGAAAGTGATTGAGCTTCTCTCAGATCGCGTAACTCCAATTCGGCTGGAACAGGTGTCAACTGCGTTACAATCGGGCGGCGATATCAGGCGAATCGTGTCGGCGTTGCCGCCCGCCGATCTGTTCTATCTCGCATTCTCGTTTCGGAGGAAATACCCGGACGCCACGGAAAAGTCGGGGCCAGCGGGGCGGGAGTTGAATATCCTCTGCTCGCAAGCCCCTTCCGACTCCACATGGGAGCGCCTATCAGCTGACTTTGGCGTTCCTCATCCCTCATTCAGGGTTACCAATTCATCATCCCTCCTCAACCTCAAAGCAGCTTCCAGCTACGGAGGAAATGCGGGAAAAATCTTTGCGGAATCCTGGGATTCGAATAATCTCTATTGGGCCAGAATCGCCGACGAAATGGGCTATCAACCAGTGGAGTTGAATCTCCTCGTCCCAGAACTGACTCGAAATATGATCACCAACATTTTTGCCAGTAATACTGATGATTGGCCTGCCCTTCAGCGCGCGATGCTGCTGACCGGCGAAGAATTCCGCAAGGGCAAAATCAATCTGGAGGCGGCGGTCGCAAATCCAGCAGAGTAAACGAAAACAAGTTAGAGAATGATGGGTGTGAAACAATGCGAAAAACATCCCTGGCCATATTTGGATTAGTTCCTTGTATCCTCCTTCAGCCTGCCAAGACCCAGTCCGCACCTCAAGATGATTCCACGCATCTGAGGATGAACGTTGTTCTGGTTCAGCTCAGTATTGCGGTCACTGACGGCAAAGGCAATTACGTAAACGGACTTCGCCCTGAAGATTTTGAGGTGACCGAAGATAAGATTCCACAGAAGATTTCCAGCTTCGAAGAAGGAAGTGGGACTACGAACGATGCAGGCTCCCAAGGCGATGATCAGCCTCAAATCTCAAGAACTGCTGTCCCTGCAGATAGCCAAGATGCTGAGTCCCACATGCAGATCGCATCCACCGCGCTGCCCGAGCCGCACGGAAACCAGGCGAGCGTGTTTGTATTGTTCGATACAAGCAATTACATGTACCGCGGCTTTGTATTTGCTCAGGACGCTATAACAGACTTTATCCGATCGATGGACAATGCTAGCAGAGTGGCTTTTTATTCCTACTGTCGCGATCTTTCGCGCGCTATGAAATTGACATCTGATCATTTCAGCATCGTTAATGCGGTGCGCAGTACGGTTGCCGGGGATGATGCCGCACTTTACAACAGCCTGCTATTAACGGTAAAAGACGCAGCGCCCCTCAAAGGCCGCAAAGCGATCGTGGTGTTTTCCAACGGCCCCGACAACGCGAGTTCCGTGCCACCAGAGGACGTTGCCGAGCTCGCTCAATCCACCGGAACCATCATCTACATCATCAGCACTCGCCAAGCTGAAGAAGATCCTGCCTCCGCAGCCGCGTTTGAGCGGATGAGCAAAGTCTCTGGCGGAAAAGCCTACTTTGCAAAGAACTGGCTAGATGAGAAGAAAGCATTTGCCTCGATCCGCAACGATTTGGTTCACCTTTATACAGTGAGCTACTATCCTCAGGCGAACCCGAATCGAGGATGGCGATCAATCAAGGTAAGACTTGTCGGGAAGAATCTGCAGAAGTACCATCTCCGAACCCGGGATGGATATCGTTTGGTTGCGCAGAGATGATTCATCGTTTTAGGAGATCAAAATACTAAGACGAGTGCTTCTCTTGGGGTTCTCGCAGAATGCGATCTGAATCTCGCAGGGAAAGCAGCTGCTGGACGGCAGCCATCGGGGTTGTCGTCCCTGCCGCGACGTCGTGCTCTAGCTCTGCCAATCGCTGCCGCACGATAGGAACGGATACGAACATCTGCATCAGAGCTTGCTCAAGATCCTCGTGAAACCAGCTCAGGTTTTGCTCGCGCCTGAATCGCTCTAGATATCCGCCTCGAGTGACTAGGTTGTGGTGTTCCAGAATGAGCGACCAGATTTCTTCCACCCCAAGCCCCGTGCGAGCAGAACAAACAATCGCCCGCGGAGCCCAGCTCGATGGCGTTGAGGGAAAACAACACAGAGCGCTCTCAGCGTCTGAACGCGCCTTCTCGGCTTGGCGCACGTTGTCACCGTCTGCCTTGTTCACTGCGACGACGTCAGCCATCTCCATCACGCCGCGTTTGATCCCTTGTAGTTCATCGCCTGCACCAGCCAGTATGACAAGCAGCAAGAAATCCACCATCTCTCGCACAGCAGTCTCAGACTGTCCGACGCCGACGGTTTCGACGAACACATTGCGAAAACCGGCGGCTTTGCACAACGCAATAGCGTCGCGGGTGTGTGCAGCAACGCCTCCCAACTTTCCTTTACTCGGCGAAGGTCGGATAAAAGCCATTTCGCTGGAAGCCAGATACGGCATACGCGTCTTGTCGCCAAGAATGCTCCCTCCGCTAAGACGACTGCTGGGATCGATCGCAATGACTGCGACCTTTTCTTCGTATTGCGTGATGATGTGCTTTCCCAGCGCGTCTATGAGACTGCTTTTGCCCGCTCCCGGCACCCCGCTTACCCCAACAACAATCGAGTCGCTATCTTGCTTCTGGCAGATCTCCAGGATTTCGACCGCCAATTTGCAGTCTGACGGATGAGAACTCTCGACAAGGGTAAGAGCCCTGGCCAGGATCGACGGATCACATGTCAGTATTCCTTCGATGTACTGCGACACTGAAAGCCGCCTCGGAAGACAGGTGTCAAATCTCTCAAGTTCTGCTTCCGATTTCTCAGGCGACCTGGCCGTCATCCTGTCTCCGCTCCCGATCCAATCAACTACGCTTTCCTACGCACCGAGCACTAATCACCCGCACAATCCGCTGTGCTGCAATCGGAATCACCGTGCCCGGACCGAATATTTCCGAAACTCCTGTATTGTAAAGGAACGCATAATCCTGTGGAGGAATCACTCCTCCTGCCACTACCGCAATGTCTTCTTGTCCCCTGCGGCGAAGTTCTTCAATCAATTCAGGAATCAGCGTCATGTGCCCCGCGGCCAGAGATGACACTCCTACAACGTGAACGTCGCTCTCCACAGCAAACCGGGCGACCTCTGCCGGGGCCTGGAAAAGAGGGCCTATGTCAACATCGAAACCAATGTCCGCGAGTGCGGTTGCGATCACCTTCGCTCCGCGATCGTGACCATCTTGTCCCATTTTTGCGACAAGTATCCGAGGTCTTCTACCCTCTTCCTGCTCGAACTCGATGACCATTGCGCGAGCCCTTTGAAATTCTTTTGAGTTCGCCGCCGAGGCTGAGTAGACGCCGGAGGTTATCCGCGTCACCGCCTCATACCGACCCCAACTCTTCTCTAGGGCGGATGAGATCTCTCCGAGTGTCGCCCGGGCGCGTGCTGCCGCAACTGAGAGTTCCAGTAAGTTTCCCTCTCCCGAGATGGCGCACTCCTCGATTCTCGCCAGCGCCTTATTCACCGAAGCGGAATCGCGCTCGCGCCTCAGCTGTTCCAAACGTCTGATTTGCGTGCTGCGGACCTGTGCGTCATCAATGGTAAGGACCGGTATGTCCAGATTCTCCTCCACTCGGTATGTATTGACACCCACGATGGTCTGTTTGCCCGAGTCGATATCCGCTTGCCTCCGCGCTGCGGCCTCTTCGATTCTCATCTTTGGGATTCCGACCTCTATCGCTTTCGTCATTCCACCCAACTGTTCTACTTCTTCAATCAGTGCCCACGCTCTGTGCATTAGCTCGTGTGTCAAACGCTCGACATAATACGAACCACCGCATGGATCGATTACCTTCGTGATTCCCGTTTCCTGTTGCAGGTGAATTTGCGTGTTACGTGCGATGCGAGCGGAAAACTCGGTTGGCAACGCTAAAGCTTCATCGAGTGCGTTCGTATGCAGCGACTGTGTGTGTCCTAGAACGGCCGCCAAACCTTCAACACATGTACGAACAACGTTGTTGTAAGGATCCTGAGCCGCAAGGCTCCATCCCGAGGTCTGGCAGTGCGCTCTCAATGCCAGTGATTTTGGGTTTTTAGGATTGAACTGCCGCACAATCTTGGCCCACAGGACACGAGCAGCGCGCAGCTTTGCAATTTCCATGAAGTGGTTCATGCCGATTCCCCAGAAGAAGGAAATCCGGGGCGCGAAATCGTCGACCATCAATCCGGCCTTAATGCCTGTTCGCAGGTACTCCAACCCATCCGCCAGTGTATAAGCCAATTCGAGATCGGCTGTAGCTCCCGCCTCCTGCATGTGGTACCCGCTCACGCTGATGCAGTTGAACTTCGGCATTTTCTCCGCGCAATATCTGAAGATGTCTCCGACGATCCGCATCGACTGTGCAGGCGGATATATATAGGTGTTGCGGACCATGAACTCCTTGAGGATGTCGTTCTGGATGGTTCCACTGAGCCTCTCTGGCGCAACTCCCTGCTCCTCCGCGGTGACGATATAAAAAGCCATGATCGGAAGAACGGCTCCGTTCATCGTCATCGATACAGACATCTGATCCAATGGGATCTTGTCGAACAGGATCTTCATATCGAGGACGGAATCAACAGCTACGCCGGCCTTGCCGACGTCGCCTCGAACTCTTTCGTGGTCTGAGTCGTATCCACGATGCGTCGGCAAATCGAAGGCTACGGAAAGGCCCTTTTGCCCCGCGGCTAAATTCCGCCGATAGAAGGCATTCGATTCTTCCGCTGTCGAGAACCCCGCATATTGCCTGATGGTCCAGGGCCGCAGCACATACATCGTGCTGTAGGGTCCCCGGAGATAAGGTTGAATTCCCGCTGCGAAGTCAAGATGTTCGAGATCGGCAAGATCTTCAGCAGAGTATGCGGGCTTAACGGAGATATGCTCCGGCGAGAGCCAGCCCTCGCCCTCTACCGCCTCTCGGTGAACAACCGAGGATGTGAGTGAGATCTTCGAAAAGTCCGGACGCATGGTTCAGCCCTCGATTCCCAACTTCTGTTGAAGGCTGGTCAACACCCCAACTGCATCGCTTCGCAGATGAATGAACTCGGAAACGCCGATGCGCTTCAACTGTTCGGCGTTCTCGGGATTTCCGACGATCACCACCTGTGCGCTGCTGTTGCGCTGGGCCAGCAGTGGCATCAACTTATCGGTGAATGACATGTACTCCGGGTCGGAACTGCAAAGCAAAATCAAGTCGGCTTTGGCATCAGCAAGTTCCGGCGGCCTCTCAAAATAACGAGTATCCCCCGTTAGGCCCGCGCATGCCAGAAACTCCGCGGAAAAATGCGAACGCACACTTCGCATTTTGGCATCTCCAAACTCGGCGAACAGAATCGTTGGCAATTTACCTCTATCTGCCGCTCGCTCTGTGCGAAACCGCAGTTCTTCAAAGTCGCGTGCAGCCCTTTGCGATCGGTTCCACTGATTGGGATCTACACGATCCGCAGCCTTCTCGTTAGGATTTGCAAACCGATTGATTCCTGTCAGCACGAGTCGACGGAGGCGTGCAGATGCGTCTCGATCTGCGGCCCTGCGCTCAACGATGGAACGGATGGTTCCATCAGCTTTGGCCTTGCGAAAGCCGCCTGCCGCCTCAAGCTCCTGAAACGTTTTCCAGGCCTTGGTCGCGATTGAGTTCGTTAAGACTTCAACTACATAGGACCCGCCGAGCGGATCGGCCACACGCGCGAATTCGGCCTCGTGCTTCAAAATCAGCTGCAAGTTGCGCGCGAGCCTTCGACTTGCTTGACCCGGCTTTTGGTAGCACTCATCGTATGGAGCCACTTCGAGCGAGTCCGTGCCCCCGAGAATGGCTGACATTGCCGCTGTCGTCGCGCGCAGTAGATTAACGTGCGGATCGTACACTGTTTCATTCCAGCGTGCGGTACGGGAATAGACCACAGGCTTAGCACTCTCTACATCGCCGCCGAAGCTCTCCACAATTCGCGCCCAGGCCAGACGGAAAGCTCTTAGCTTAGCAATTTCTACGAGGAATTGTGGCCCTATGGCGAAGGAGAATCCTAACGCTTTCGTGACTAGAGAAATGTCCACGCCACGTCCCAGAATCGCATCGAGGAACTCGACTCCAGCTGAGAGCACGAACGCAACTTGCTCGATCGCGCCAACGCCTCGTTCCTCATAATCGTCCGCGGAAATTGTGAACGGGCGCCAGTCCGGCGGAGAACATAACAATTCCGCAGAAAAGTCGAGGTCTGCCAATGGATCGATAGCCGCCGAAATCTCCGCAGTATGGCGATGTGCAAGAAGATAATCGGCAGTAATGCGTGCAGTTCGCGGGTTCAAACCATGGATCCGCACCGGGATCTGTTCCAAACTCCCGAGTAATCGCGCGAGATCACCCTCGCTCTCAATTAATGCGCCATCAAAAGCAATCTCCTCCGCACCCGCGCCTATGGCCTCGATCGCGGCCTGATTGGCTTTCTCCGGAGCTGCAATTTCAACCGCTTCACGAATTCGCCAGTCAGCCGAGGCGCGATTATTCCGTACATAGGGGAACTCTCCCACAGCGGCTTTCAAAAACTGAAGCCCTTGGATATCCTCGGCCCGATAGTATGGCTTTACGGAGAGACCTTCTTCCGGATGCCAGATGAGTTTTGCGGCATACTCCGGTCCCCCTACGGTCTCCCGAACGGCGTGTTCCCAATCCGCGGTCGGAACAGGCAGAAAGTCTGACAGGAAGCTTCCACTCGCCATCTCACTTAACCCCCGGCTTTTCCACGATCTCTATCAGCACCCCAAATGGGCTTTCTGCCTTCGACTTCGGATGGACAAAAAAGACTGTTGTGCCTCGTGATCCTGGTCGTGGAGCAGGATCGACGATCCTGAACCCCTTGTTCTGCAACGACTCGAAGGCTATCCTCGCGTTCTCGACTCGGAACGCAACATGCGCCAATCCGCCATGGCCGCCATTCTTTGCAATCAGCTTCGCGATTGGAGAATCAGAGTTTAGTGGTTCGAGCAACTGAATGAGATTCGGGCCCTCGCCCACTTGCATTAAAACCTCCCGAACCTGATCTGATCCCCATACCTCCTCGCGATGGATCGTTCGGAATCCGAGAGACTCGTACGCCCTCACCTGACCTTCCAGTTCTCCAGGCCGTACCGCAATTGCCACGTGATCGACAAACTGAATGCCCGGAATGCAATCGAGTTCCGGCGAATATCCTGCCTCCGCTTCCAATACCCCACGGCCCGTCATACAAACTCCACCATCAGCTCGTCCACTTTCACCGCCGCTCCCGGTGCGACCGCTACGCGTTTCACCAGACCTCCCCGCGGTGCTGTGATTTGCATTTCCATCTTCATTGACTCGAGCACGACAACAACCTCATCGGGTTGCACCTCCTGCCCAGGCTCGACGTTCACCTTGATTACCATTCCAGTAACCGGGCTGCGGCATTCCTTTCCCTCGTTCCGCTCCGGCTCGACATGGATTGCAGGCTCCGGCAATGTTGCCGGAACAAACGTCGTCAGTGCCGGCGGATAAGGCGGATACTCCGGCGCGCTTTCCTGAGAGTCGAGAATCTCGACTTCGGCTTCGTAAGTCTTACCATCGATTTTGATTCGAAGCCTCAATCTTCCTCCTCGTTACCTCTGCACTCGCAGGTTGTGCCCGCCCTGGACAAGCACACGCCCCTGTTGCGTCCACGGGCTCGTAGCCGCTTTGACCGAATGCACCACAGCATTCGGCCCCAGAGTCGCAACCGCCGCTGCAGCGAGCGCTGCCTGGATCTCTGGCGCAATCTCCGTGCCTTCCTCATTTCGATTCTCGGGAGTACTCTCTTCATCGACTTCCCCCAGATTCGTAGCGCCTCGTGAATGCTCTAGCGGAGATGATTGCGGTTGGTGCTTGGCAATCCGTGTCTCTAGCGCACGGATTGCTAAGTCGAGCTTCTCCATCTGATCTGCCAATTTCGACTCACGATCATCCAGCATTACATGCAGCTTTCGCAGCAAAAGCACATAGCACCCCACGAGGCTGCCCACGATCATGGCGGTGATACCAATCAGCTCAGTTCCATGTAATGTCAACGTAGCCTCCTCAAAGGGGAATCAAACCATGCTTCTTCGCCGGCCGAAGTTCCCGCTTGCCGTGCAGCGACTCCAGCGCTAGTGCGAGATATCTGCGCGTTTCAGCAGGCTCAATGATTTCGTCTACCAGTCGCCGGCCTGCGGCTACATATGGGTTGGCGAACGTCTCCCGATACTCCTCTACCAGTTCCTGTCTTCGAGTCGCCTGATCATGCGACGCCTCGATCTCATGCCGGAACACAATCTCGGCCGCACCCTCTGCGCCCATTACTGCAATTTCGGCTGTCGGCCAGGCAACGACTCGATCTGCCCCAAGTCCTTTGGAGCACATGGCGATGTACGCACCGCCATACGCTTTGCGTAAGACGACCGTGATCTTCGGGACCGTAGCCGCCGAATACGCAAACAGCAGCTTTGCTCCATGCCGAATGATTCCGCCCCGCTCCTGCTCCACTCCGGGTAGAAAACCCGGAACATCCACGAAGGTCAGCAGAGGAATGTTGAATGCGTTGCAGAAGCGCACAAAGCGAGCTGCTTTGTCGGATGCATTGATGTCCAGCACCCCAGCCATAACGCTCGGCTGGTTGGCGATGATCCCAACAGGGCGACCTTGCAACCGTCCGAACCCGATAACAATGTTCGGCGCAAAACCCGGTTGAATCTCGAGAAAGTCGTTGTAGTCCACCACCCGGGTCACGATCGATCGCACGTCGTATGCGATTTTGGGATCGACCGGCATAACAGAATTCATGTCCGCGTCCGACTTGATCCGGGAGTTGAAGGGCATTCGCGGCGGATCCTCAAGATTATTCGCCGGCATAAAGCCGAGAAGCCGGCGACACAGCGAGAGAGCCTCTTTATCATCTTGTGCGATCAGATGCACCACTCCAGAACGGTTCATCTGCGATTGCGGCCCGCCAAGCTCTTCTGCGCTCACATCTTCGCCAGTAACCTGCTTGATGACTTGCGGTCCTGTGATGAACATCCGAGCCTGGCGCGTCTGAATTACGAAGTCGGTTAAGGCGGGGCTATATGCAGCTCCACCGGCACAAGGACCGCAAATCACCGCGATCTGTGGCACAGTGCCTGAAAGCTGGACATTCCTGTAGAAGACGCGGGCATAGCCATCCAGGCTGTCGATACCTTCCTGCACGCGGGCTCCGCCCGAATCATTGATGAAGACAAACGGAGTCCCCGTTTTAAGGGACATAATCATCATCTCGACGATCTTGCTGCAGTGCACTTCGCCTGCGGCCCCGCCCAGTACCGTGAAGTCCTGGCTCGCCAGGTGGACGAGTCTGCCATCAACGGTTCCAGCGCCGGTCACTACCCCGTCAGCGGGTGTCTCTTTTCCCGCCATGCCAAACAGAGTCGCACGATGTAAGGCGTAGACACCGATCTCCTCAAAGCTCCCTTTGTCGACGAGCGCATTGACGCGCTCCCGCGCTGTGAGCTTTCCCGAAGCATGCTGTTTTTCGATCCGGTCCTTACCCCCGCCAAGCTCGAGTTCGGCGCGACGTGCGCGAAGCTCGACGATTCGGTCCTGCATGCTCTTTGTTGTTGAGCGTTCTTGCAGCCTCGCCATCCATTCTCCAGAATCCCAGGTGCTGCGCACCCGTTCAGAAACGGATCAGACCTAGTGAATTGAACCTGACGAGGTCACCGATCCGTCCGCTACCTCCGCAATTCTAGGGGCGGAATGGGATCAGGCGATGTGATCTAGTTCACGCTGGAATTCGATGAGCCGCATCGACTCTTGGAATCGCGGGCACAGGCTAAGACAAACAAATGATTACAATTATCGAATGAATAGATGAGTTCCGAAAGCATGCTTTAATCTCACTAGCTCGATATCTGATCGACGACACTCAATTTCCCACGACGAGCACTTGGAAGCTGCTGTCGACGGGGGAAACTTTCAGTGGCGCTGGCCTCCCGTTCGTCATTGGGGCATTCATTGCGGCTCCATACATAACGCTGGTCAGGTACACATTGCCGCTTGACGGATCAATGGCCAAGGTTCTCGCATGCTGGCGAGTAGGTAGCGTTTGAACCACAGAGTACGTATCCGTGACATCCTGACGGATAATGGTCAGGCTGCCATCCCCTGCTCCGTTGGCCGTGAAGATCAAGCCTCGATTTGGGTCATATGCGATGGCATCGGCCCCCGGTCCGATCGGCAGCGCCGCAACTATTCTCGAAGATTGTGGATCCACAACAACCAACTTGAAATTGCTACAGGCTGCGAATAAGCGCGCATGCGTTGGATCGATGGCCATTGCTCGAGGTCCGTCACAGGCAGTGCCGAGAGAAATGAAGGATGGCAGGGCATCCTGAGGAGGATTCGCCGCGGCACCGGGGTACCAATCCAGGATGGGGGGCTTTTCGTTCTGAACACGTGCTTTCTCGATCGTTCCAGTTTGTGCCGATTTCGATGTGGGCCTGAATCTGGTATCCGCATCGATAATCCTGTGCAGCGCATTTCCAATCGCATGCGCATCCAAACGCATGATTTGATTGCGATCTCGGTTCGTGACGTACACTAGTCCGTCGTTATCGCCTTCCGCAAATCCCAGTTCTCCCGGAATAACGAGTTGCGCCAGTTGCACCCGGCGTCCAATATCGATGACAGTGATCGAGGACTGAGTTCCCCGAGTTATGGCCCTGGGGGGCAGAGCGACAGCAGTTCTCGAGACTTGTGCACGGGCTTGAGTCGCACTGGCCGCTTGCCCGCCAACAACAAAGAGCAACCCGCTCGGTGCATCCAGCGCCATGGATCGCGGCGCGGGACCCGTCGGGATATTCGCGACAATCTGGAAGGATCGGCGGTCAAAGACGCGCACAACATCCGCCTGGCCGTCACTTGCATATCCATAAACACCTTGTGCATCGAGCACGATAGCATGTGCCTGCCGGAACCCTTTGACAGCCCCTGCCACGGTGCCAGTATCCACGTTCACGACCTGGACCATGGGTCCATGCGCGATGAACAACTCTCTCGTCGCAGGATCCATCGTGAGGTAGTCCCAGTCTCCGACCCCGCCGACAATCCATGTCTTGGTGATGAAAAAGGGATGCGATGGAGTCCCGGTGGGCGGAGGTGGAACGGGTGTCAACTGCTGCCCCGTTGCAACGGCTCGACCGATAAGCGTCAAACACACCCATACCATCAGGCTGACGATTGCCCGCATCCTGGTTCGCTCCTCTACCAACTTTGACGCCTTAAGTCGTTCTCACGCTCGCATTTTCGACCGGAAAAGTACACGAGAGCTGTACTATCGAGTGCGAACATCGCTGACTTCGGCAGCATCAGACAAGCGGAGGATCTTTTCACGCCAAATCTAGCGACACCAGCATATTAGGTCCTCCCAAGTCGCTGAGGCCGGGCGGAAGAGGAAGGTTGGAGAACAAACTCTGTATCGGATTATCACGACCCTCAAACGGAAGCAGAAACCGCTAGCTTCGATTGTTTACACAGAAGGAAGGGATTCCGATAACCATGGAGAAGCAATGACTGGAAAGCAGTTTTTGAGGGACTTCCGCATCGTGCCCGGCGATCATATCCGTCTCCGCGACTTCAATCCGGGCCACAAAGGCAACTACCAAAAGAATGAAGCACTGGAAAAGATCGAAGATCTGAGCCAGAAAATGAGCGATCTCCAACAGCGCCTATTCGCAGAACGCAAACGCTCCTTGCTCATCGTCCTTCAAGCTCTTGACGCGGGTGGCAAGGACGGAGTCATCAAGCACGTCATCGGTTCAATGAATCCTGACGGCTGCCATGTCGCTAATTTCAAAGAGCCCACCCAGCAGGAACTCGCCCATGATTTTCTCTGGCGCATTGAAGCGCAGACACCAGCAAAAGGCGAAGTCGCTATTTTCAATCGTTCTCACTACGAGGACGTACTCATCGTCCGCGTTCACAATCTCGTACCCAGGTCCATCTGGTCTCAGCGCTACAAGCTGATCAACGACTTCGAGCGCCGCCTGATCCAGAACGGCACGCGTATATTGAAGTTCTTTCTGCATATCAGCAAAGAAGAACAGCTGCAGCGCTTCGAGCAGCGCCTCGACGATCCTGCCAAACGATGGAAAATCAGCGAAGCTGACTATGCCGAACGCAAATACTGGGATGATTACCTTCGGGCATACGAAGATGTCTTCGTTCGCTGTAATAACGATGACGCACCCTGGTTCGTGATCCCCGCTGACCATAAGTGGTTCCGTGATCTTGCCATCTCTGAAATCATCGTTTCCACCATGGAAGAGATGAACTTTCAGGTCCCGCAACCAACCGTCAATATTGAAGAAATCCGCCGCAAGTATCACTCAGCGGCCGCCGAAGGAAAACGCCGCAACAGATCCCGGAGACGTACCCGCTGAACAGGCTCTATGCCATTGCGTTATGCTGTATCCCGTGCCAGCCCGCCCGGCGCTGAGGTGCTCCCGCGATGAGCAAATTCCTTCTCCACATTAATGGACAAAAGTACCCCGTCGACGCTCCAGATAATGAATCGCTGTTATCAGTCCTCCGCAACCGTCTCAGCTTGACCGGGACTAAGTACGGATGCGGTGAAGGCCAGTGCGGTGCCTGCACCGTTCTCATGGACGGTACAGCTGCCCGTTCATGTCAGATTCCGGCGGCAGCTGCTGCCGAGGCGAAGATCACAACTATCGAAGGACTTGAAGTAAACGGCCGCCTTACCCCCATTCAAGAAGCTTTCCTCGAGGAAGGCGCCTACCAATGCGGCTACTGCACATCAGGGATGATTATGAGTGCCTCGGCTCTGCTCCACGATAACCACTCGCCCTCCGACGAGCAGATCGTTACTGCCATGAACGGAAACGTCTGCCGCTGCGGCACGTACCCCCGCATCCTCGCAGCTATCAGGCGTGCTGCTACACACTCCTCCGGAGGTGCACAATGACGACTCGCGATCTTCAGCTCGCTAGAAACGACGTCGACCGCCGCGAGTTCCTCAAGCTTCTGGGCGGAGGTCTGTTAGTTTGCCTCTCCCCAGTCTCCGCCCTTGCACAAGAATCGGGCCGCGCAGCAAACCGCCACGAGCTTCCAACCGACCTCAGCGCCTGGATTCACATCGACGCCGACGGCCGCGTCAAGGTCTTCACTGGCAAAGTTGAAGTCGGCCAGAATATCCGTACTTCTCTCGCGCAGGCCGTCGCGGAAGAACTCCGAGTGTCCTTTGACTCGATAACAATGATCATGGGCGATACCGACCTTGTCCCCTGGGACATGGGGACATTCGGAAGCCGCACCACACCCACGATGTCTCCCCAACTCAGGAATATGGCTGTCGCCGCCCGGGAGTTGCTTGTCGAGACCGCCGCCCAGCGTTGGAATATAGATGGATCCAAACTCATTGCGAACCAGGGGAAGGTCACGACTCCCGATGGCAAAAAGTTCATCACCTATGGCAATCTGACCCGCGGCGAAAACCTAGTCAAATCTGTTCCCGGCGAGCCCCCGCTGACGCCTGCAACGGAATGGAAGATTGCCGGAACCCCGATCCCCAAGGCCCACGGCCGCGACTTCGTCACGGGCAAGCACCAGTTTCCATCAGACATCGCTCGACCAGGAATGATCTATGGCGCCGTCCTTCGCCCCGAAGCTTACGACGCAAAGTTGGAATCCATAGATACGAGTGCTGCGGAAAAACTCTCAAATCTGAAAGTCATTCGTGATGGCGACTTCACCGGGGTTGTTGCGGACAGCGCATTCACAGCACATCAGGCTCTCGGCGCGATCAAGACCAGGTGGACCGTTCCCGCTCAACCCTCGAACAAAAGCATCTTCGATTACTTCAAGGCCAATCCGGACGGCGAGGGCAAACCTGAGCACCAGTCAGGTTCCGTTGCCGATGCTTTCGCCTCGGCCGATGTGAAACTTGAATCGCGGTATACGATCGAGTACATCGCGCACACTCCTCTCGAACCCCGAGCGGCTGTAGCCGAATGGAGAGACGGAAAGTTGACGGTCTGGACCGGCACACAGCGACCGTTCGGCGTTCATGAAGAGCTGATGCAAGCCTTCCAACTCTCACCCAAACAGGTTCGCGTCATCCAGCCTGACATGGGCAGCGGATACGGCGGCAAGCACACCGGAGAAGCTGCGATCGAAGCTGCGCGCCTTGCACGCGCCGCAGGCAAGCCTGTGAAGGTCGTGTGGTCACGCGAAGAAGAATTCACCTGGGCCTACTTTCGGCCGGCCGGGTTCGTCGAGATAAAGTCCGCAGCGCGTCACGATGGAACCGTCGTCGCGTGGGAGTTCCACAACTACAACTCAGGACCCGCCGCAATCGGAACACCTTACGAAGTACAGAATCAGCTCATTCAATTCCATTCCTGCAAATCCCCGCTTCGTCAAGGCTCTTATCGAGGGCTCGCTGCAACTTTCAACCACTTTGCCCGCGAGTCGCAGATGGACGAGATGGCCCATGCGCTGAGAATGGACCCCTTCGCCTTTCGTCTCAAAAACATTACCAACCCGCGACTGAAAGCCGTGCTTCAAGCGGCAGCCGAAAAGTTCAGATGGGAAGTGAACCGATCTTCTCCCGAGCGCGGTTTCGGGATTGCATGTGGAACAGACAAAGGCGGTTACGTTGCCACTTGTGCTGAAGTCACGATCGATCCGTCAACGAATAGAGTGAAGATCCAACGTGCCGTGCAAGCTTGGGAATGCGGCGCCATCATCAACCCCGACGGACTCCGTAACCAGGTGCAGGGCGCCCTCGTTCAGGGCATTGGCGGAGCGCTCTTCGAACGAATCCTCTTTTCGAACGGCCGAATCGAAAACCCACGCCTCTCGAAATACCGCGTTCCACGTTTCAGCGACACACCTCAAATTGACGTTGTACTCATCGATCGCAAGGACCTTCCCTCCGCTGGCGCAGGAGAGACTGGCATTGTCGGAATTGCTCCCGCGATCGGAAACGCCATCTTTGCCGCAACTGGAACTCGACTGAAGCATATGCCGCTCACGCCGGAAGACAACACCGTTCGAACCTGAGACCCGCGGTATTCCCTTCAAGGCAGACCCCTACTTGCCTGACTGCGCCTTGAGAGACCACTTCTTGCCATCGTCGCTCACCCAAATCTCCTGCTTGTCGGTGGTCAACTCAAATCGCGAAATCGAGTGCTTCAACACGCCTCCCACTGCTGCGACGGTCGGGGCCACCTTCACCAGAACAGCACGCCCGCTCCATATTGCGTTTACCGTTTGCCAGTGCTTGCCCGCATCCTCACTCAAAAAGAGCGACCCAGCTGTATCGACGGCGAGTGTTCTCTTCGCAGAGGTTGCCTCCGAAATCACGCCAAGTTTGCTGGGCAGAACCGCGCTCCGCGCTTTGAGCTTCGCGAAATCACTTTCGGATACGATTGCGCTCTCGATCTGCGCTGTAGGCACAATCGGCGCCGCGGAAGGTGCTGGAGAAACCGGCAACGGTCCGCCAATCGCATCTACTGCAATCGTTTGCGTCGACTTACCCGTGCGTCCCGCAGATGATATCGGCTTGTTCGCAGAATCGGCTAGGCCCCCTGCCTGCCGTTCCTCATTCGCATAGTTCTGCTGCAACTGCGTACTATTCTGCTGCTGCACCTGGTTCTGCGCGGTAGGTCCGCCAACAGCCGATGTCTTGGCACGCGCCTTAAGCGTTCCGTGAAGCGAACGAGTCGACTCCTGAGGAGCAGTCGCGCTCACTGAGTCAGTTTCCTTTACCGCATCATCTTTCTTCTGCGCGAGGCTGTTCCTCTCATCAAGAGACTTACGATCCAGCATGGCGTCTCGGTCCGAGCGCTCATGTGCTGCTGGCTTCTGGTTGAACTGCTCGCGGCGTGGCTGCCTCGTTTGTGGTTCCGGAGAGGGACTCGCAGCACCCTTCGTCGCCGGCACGCTCTGAACCATCTTTGAAGGAGCAACATCCTGCGCCATCCGCGTCTCGGAAACGGACGCACGGTTCATATGTCTTACCACCGCAAAACCGACGATTCCGGCAAGCGCCGCTACTGGAATCCATGACCATCGCCAGACGGTAAGCAATCCTCCGCCTGTCTTGCGTTGTGAAATCTGTGCCTCCGAGGAAGCCTTCTCCTCTGCTTCCATTGCCTTCTGCGCAAGGAATACCACCTCTCTGCACCTGCCGCAGAAAGTCATGTGCGCGATGACGTCCTTCCGCTCCAAGTCAGAGAGTTGCTGCTCCGCGAAGGCGCTCAGAATCTGGGCATCGGGATGGCTTCCAGGTTGGATCATCGGCTTCATCTCTCGCTGCCTGCCTCACTCGATCGCGGACCCTTGGTATCGGACAGCAAAGCTCCCGTCAGATTCTGGCTCTTTCTCCCCGGCTCAGAAGGCACCTGTTCCGAGAACGGTTCTGAAGCCGAATGTTGCAGCAGTTTTTTCAAGTCTATTCCTAGTTTCAAATCCCGCGGATCTGTTCCGAGCGCCTCTTGCGCTGCCCTTCGACTGAGTCCACTCGTTTCCAGTTTCTTCAACAGTTCCTTACGAACAGCTTCCGTAGCCCTCTTCAGTCTTCTGCTTATCGTTGCCTCGTGTACATTCAGGATCTTGCCAATCTCAGCCAGTGTCCTCTCATCCAGATAATAGGACGCGAGCAGAAAGCGCTCTTCATTCGGCAGTTTGCTCAGAGCATCTTGGATGGCATTACGCAACGTTCTCTGAAAAGCAGTATCCAGTTCAGGTGAACTCGTCGTCGCTGACAGATCATGCTTGTCATCTTCGAGCGCCTCTTCACGGTATCTCCGGCGGTAATGATCAATGAACCTCTGCGACAGCGTCGTTCGCAACCAGCCAATCAGCGAGCCGCGCCCCCGATACGATTCCAAGGGGCACTTGCGTCTTCCTTCACGCGTATCGAGGCCGTAAATTTCGGCATAAAATGCATCGGCGAGATCACGTCCAACCGTCTCATTCCCGCTGATCGCAATGGCTGCACGAGTCAGTTGCGATCCATAGGCGGCCATGAAGTAAGCCCATGCGCGCTCATTGCCATCCGCGCACGCGCTCGCGAGCACCAGGTCGGGAAGCTTTATTCCACTAAAGAACGCTGCCTGTTCTCTCTTATCCGCGACCCTACCGGCAGTGAGCCCAAAGTTCTGCCGCAGAGCTGCGACCAGAACGATGCGATCGAAATCGCTGCGGGCGAGTCCCCACGATGCAGCCCCGCTCTCAGCCCAAAGCTGGTCCAGCAGTGCAGGTTCCAGTGCGATCGTAGCCGCCGCAAAATCGATCCTCAAAGGCTCATCGACGGGCTCGGAAGGCGCTAGGTCGTCCACGTCACGAAGATACGCCAAAAATTCCTTGCAAGAAACCCGGGGAACTCCGTTCCGGAATTGAGCCGGAACTATTGGCGGAGGAACGCAATGAGACTCTCGATCAGATCAATGCTTCTCACATTATCGACAGCCGTCGCAACGACAGTGGTATTCTTCGCAGCCCATCGCCAGAATCTAGTCTTAGGAGCTGCTGGTCCAATAAATCCTCAACGCACTTCCTATCGCGTCCTCGCACCCATTGAGAGCGGCAACCTGATGCTTTTCCCGGTTGTCCAGACCGGAAAAGAGCCCGGAGCTCCTTTCATGACCCTCGATGAAGGACTCAAAACCGGAGAGGTCGAAGTGACTGAAGCCGGCAGAGTTCGAGGCCTCGTGCGACCACGCCCCTCCCAAAACCGATTGCCGAACGATGGCGTTGCAAGGCCAGCACCTGAATACCGCGGCGATCAGGTCAACACTCTCGTCCTCGTCAACAATTCGACTAAGCCGTTGCTCCTCCTAGCTGGCGAAATCGTCACCGGGGGCAAGCAGGATCGCGTAATTGCTAAAGATCGCATCGTACCTGCCGGTAGCAATCCCATAGATCTTGGCGTCTTCTGCATCGAACCCGGCCGTTGGACTGAAGATACCGCTAATTTTCATGCCTCAGCCAAAGCCTCAGCCCAGAGCATGATGGTTCAACCCATGGTTCGCGAAAAAGCCATGGTTGCCAAAGACCAGCACGAAGTCTGGGATTCAGTGCATGGCGCTATCGGCGGGGCCCTGAAGTCGCGTTCATCCTCGAGGGTCACAGTGGAGGGCACGGATCCCGCCAGCCTCGGCACAACCAGCTATGCGCGTGCAATGCAGAACAGCGCAGTGAGCGCCAAGGTTGATGAAGCTGCTGCCCCCGTCTCGAAGTCGCGTGATCAAATTCTGAGCCAACTTCAACAGGAACATGCTGTAGGAGTGGTAGTCGCAATTCGCGGTGAGATCGTATGGGCCGATATCTTCTCGGACACCGATCTGCTCGCCCGGTACTGGACAAAGCTGGTCCGCTCCTATGCAGCGGAGAGCTTGCTCGAGGGACCAAGTCACAGAAATCCGACCATCGCAGATGCGCAGCACTTTCTCGACGAGCCCAACGGCGGGACTGAAACCAGCATCGGAGATGTCGGCATCTATCGCTACCTTGAGCTCCGCTCCGGAGCTAACGAGACCTTTATCCTCGAGTCGCTGCTCCCGGGAACCGGTTATGACGTACATCTCAGCAAGCTGAAGGTGCGCGGAGCACCGCATCAGCCCGCATCCGCTGTACTTCGGTGAAAAATAGACACCCGGCGCTTAGCATCGCACTGAACGACCTTCTGGGCCGAGACGATACGATTGAGGTGGGGAGATCAATGAATGGCAAGGGTCCTTGACGGGGCGGCAATCGCGGCGGCAATCAAGAACGAGGTCGCGCAAGAGGTCAAAGGCCTGGCGGCGCACGGAGTTCGGCCGGGGCTGGCGGCTGTGCTTGTAGGTCACGTGCCGGCCTCGGAGATTTATGTCGCGAGCAAGGTGAAGACCTGTGGCGAACTCGGCTTGTACAGCGATCTGATCACTCCGCCGGACACGGTCACGACCGAGGAGATGCTTGACCTCGTTCGATCACTCAATGATCGGGACGATATTGATGGCATTCTGATCCAGCTTCCGCTGCCGAAGTATGTGGATGCGAAGTTCCTGCTCGATTCGGTTTCTCCAGATAAGGACGTTGATGGCTTTCATCCCGTGAATGCCGGGAAGCTGCAGGCGGGCCGTCCTGCGCTGGCTCCGTGCACGCCCGCGGGTGTGATCGAGATCCTGAAGCGCAGCAATCTGCCGATCAGTGGACAGCATGCGGTCGTTGTGGGGCGAAGCGATATTGTGGGCAAGCCCGTCGCAATGCTGCTGCTGCACGAGAATGCCACAGTGACGATCTGTCACTCGAAGACGCGCGATCTTGGCGCGGTTACGCGCGAGGCGGACATCCTGGTTGCGGCGATCGGCAGGCCGGGATTCATTACGCCGGAGATGGTCAAGCCGGGAGCAACGATCATCGACGTCGGGATCAACCGGATCACGACGCTCGAGGAGTTCAACCAGTTCTTTGCAGGCGATCCGAAGCGCGAAGCAGCGTTTGCCAAGCGCGGATCGACGATTGTGGGCGATGTGGACCCGAAGGCCTTTGAAGTGACAGGCGCTTACACCCCGGTGCCGGGTGGAGTTGGGCCGCTGACGATCGCGATGCTGATGGCGAACACGGTGCGGGCGGCCAAGATGCGGAGAGGTCTATAACCGATGTTGCGCGTTGGACTCACGGGCGGTCTCGGGAGCGGCAAGAGCACCGTTGCGCAGATGCTGAGGCAGCTTGGCGCAGAGGTGATTGAGTCAGATGAACTTGGACGGGCCCTAATGGAGCCCGGACATGCTGCGTATGACAAGATCGTTCGGGCCTTCGGCCCAGGGGTCGTTGGGGCGGATGGGCGATTGAACCGGCCTCGACTGGCGGATCTGGCGTTTAAGGCCGACCGGGTTAAGGAGCTGAATGCAATCGTGCATCCGGCTGTGATCGAAGCTCAAGCTGAGTGGATGAAGGAGGTCTTCGCTCGGGATGCGGCAGCGGTGGCAGTGGTGGTGTCAGCGCTGATCTTCGAGGTCGAACGCGATGCGAAGGATGGGGGGGAGGCGACCGCAGCTTATGCCGACCTGCGGAAGCGCATCGATCGGATCGTGCTGGTCACGGCATCGGATGAGGACAAGATTGCTCGATACGTCGGTCGCGTCTGCACTTGCGGGATGGGAATGGAGAAAGCCGAAGCTGATGCGCGAGCGCGGCTGGCACATCAGATCTCAGACGGGGAGAAGGTCGGGCGGGCCGACTACGTGGTTGAAAACACCGGCGATCTCGATTCGTTGCGCTCGCAGGTGGAACAGCTGTGGCCGAGGTTGAAGCAGGAGAGCAACTTAAACGTTAGCGGCGAGTCATTAAAATAGAAGCAGCATGGAATTTGTTATGACGGTGCTGTGCCGTTTCCCTTAGGAACTGTTTGACCGCGGCATCGTAACTGTATTGAAAGGTAATCAGGTTTTAAAGAAGGATATGAAACTGCGCCAGTTCGTCTTGATCGTTGCACTGGTAGGCGGATTCTGGTTCGCCACCACTCATTTCCCCTCCGGTTTGAATCGCCTGGCATTGAGCGGCGCGGGAGGTTCCCGGTCGCCACTTGAGCTGACGGAGGCGCACGCGGCTCCGGAGTTTGATGCGGAAGAGCAGAATAACATTTCCGTCTACAAGCGGGTGCTGCCCTCAGTGGTGAACATCACGTCGCGTGCCGTGATCATGAATTTCTTCTACGGAGCGGTTCCGCAGGAGGGTCAGGGATCGGGCTTCATTCTCGACAAATCGGGTCACGTGCTGACCAACTTTCACGTGGTCGAGGGCGCTAACCGCGGCATCGAAGTGAAGCTGAGCAACAAGCGGAGTTTCAAAGCCAAGGTTATCGGTACGGATAAGATTCACGATCTGGCACTGCTGCAGATCGACGCGCCTGATCTGCAACCTGTTACGCTGGCCGACTCGAGCCAGATTGCTGTGGGCGAAAAAGTTTATGCCATTGGAAACCCGTTCGGACTGAGCGGCACGATGACGCAGGGCATCATCAGCTCCATTCGTTCGATCCGAAACGGCGACGGCGCTCCGATCGAGGATGCGATTCAGACGGATGCAGCAATCAATCCCGGCAACTCGGGGGGTCCGCTGCTGAACTCGCACGGAGAGGTGATCGGCATCAACACGATGATCGCTTCGAATGGGGCTGAGCAGAGCTCGGGCATCGGGTTTGCGATTCCGATCAACACAGCCAAGGCTGTGCTGTCGGACCTGACCCGGTATGGGCAGATCCGCCGACCGTCACTTGGCATCGAATCCTACGCAATCGGTCCGGATCTGGCGGAGCAGATGGGGCTGTCTGCCGACTATGGTGTGCTGATCCAGCGGGTGATACCTGGCGGAGCGGCTGACCGCGCTGGACTGCGTGGAGGCAATGAGAAGGCCTATGTCGGAAACCAACCAGTGATGCTGGGCGGCGACCTCATCGTCGCCATGGACGGGCAGCAGATTACCGATCCGCAGGACATCGCCGTGGTTCTCGACAAGCACCAGTCGGGAGATACGATCAGCGTGACGGTGATGCGCGGCCGCCGGCAGATGACGGTGAAGGTTACGCTTGGTCAGGCGCGGTCGGTGAACACGTAAAGAGTTGAGAGTTGCCAGTCTTCAGTTTCCAGTCCTCATCCCTTCCCCATCCATTGAGCTAACTTCGCTCGATGGATGGGGTACGGACAATTCGAACGAAAGCTCAGAACTTGACGCCGAGCGTCGCCAGGAAAACTTTGACCTCGGGCCAGACGGCTTTCAGGTCTTTGGCAGTCTGAATGTCCAGAGCGATGTTGAGCGGATTTGAGGCGGCGCCGGCCAGCTCAGCCATCGGCTTTTCGACGGCGGCGATGAGCGTGGCGAGAGCTGCTACCACTTGAGGAGCGGCCTTGAGCGCTTTGTTAGCACCGCCGAGCCACTTGAGAACATCCTCAGCGGCGATCTCGATTCCCTTTTCTATGTTGACGAGTATGTTTGCCATTCAACGTTTCCTTTTCCCGCCGGCCGTGTGCCGGCATAAGTTCCCACTCGAGGACCACGAGTTCACCGGGGTTGTGGTGGATGGCCCTCGGAGCGAGCAGCAGAGACAGCACCCCTTCGGACCCGCGCTGGTTCACGCGAGGCGAGCACGCTGATGCGTGTGGAGATTCTTGTCTGGGCTATAGCTTCGAGCTTAGAGAAATTGTGGAATTAGCCTGCAAATCGGCGCCTGGAATTCTTCCCGCAAGAATGGGAGCTTTCAGCGGTCCTGACGAATGTGACTGTTGACAGCATCGAGAGTGGGCTCGAACCCCCCTCCACTGCATGTGCTTTCGCATGAAGTCTTAGACCCGAAGTCTCTGACCGTCGTCCCAACCCCCAAATCTTGTATTAACAGATTCTGGAGTGCTTACACGTTCATACAAAACAAAGCACTTACGCGACCATTCAAACTGGCGTTGGTTTTCCGCGTTAGTTCAGAGCCTGTTTTTTGCAGTTAATAGATTCTGAAGAGCTCTGATTTCTACCCCATTTTGCAGTTAGTACATTTCAAGGCTATCTTTTACGAAACAAAGCAGATGCACCTGTCACCCTATTCCGCTCCTTGTCGAATGCACCCACTGCTTTTGACATAACCTTCTAAAGAAAAGAGTTAGCTCCATATCCATTGCGACGCCTATTAGAAGTTCTTTCCTTAGAGGGCACCCCGAGAACTTAATTATCCCGAATCGGCGGAGAATAGCAGCAAAGCGGCCTCAGAGCTATCGACCTCTGGGAAGGGGGAACTTGCAAGAGAGCGGCGGATTGACCTGCGGAAGCCTCAGCCTCGAGAGACAAATATCGGGGAAGGCGTTGATCCGCTGAGCGCGGTCTTGAGAGCTCCAACAAGAAAGTAGCGCCTCTCATTGGAGAGCGCGGAGCCGAATGCCATGGCGCGAGTTCCTTCCAGGCGGATGACGCGGGAACCGCGATTGGCGTTCATGGTTCCGTAGCCGAAATCCTCACGGACGAATTTGAAGTCGGAGAGGTTTGCCGTACGCGTGAGGCCGAATGGTCCGACGCCGGTGAAGATGGCAAGACGATCGCCGTGAACGGAAACCGTTACCTTGCCGGCGACGCTCATGGCGCACCAGGAGACGAGGAAGATGGACCCGATGAGGAACGGCAAGCCAAACAGCGACATGGGCAAATTGAAGTGACCCTTCATCAGCTGGGTTCCGTAGATGCCGGTCATGGAACCTCCGGACCAGATACATGTAAACGGGACGATGAAGAGCGCCATCCAGCTACGGGTGCTGGCACCCGCGGTGAAGCCATCTCCTGTGGGCGTGTACCAGGCGCCGGCAGGTGGTGACTTGAGATCAATTGGACCCGACGGCGGCACGATCGAAGACAGAAGGGAGCCCAGGATACTGCTGGTGCCGCCCAAGGCCTCTGAGATGTGAAATGTGTTGCCGCAGGAGCGGCAGAGCGCCACGTCAGTCGAGACGTTGATATCGTCTGTCGCGATCTTCGCGCGACAGGTGGGACAGGTGATCTGCATGAAATTGAGGGAATTATGACATAAGATTGGTTTCAATCCCGCAAACCGGAGGTTACCGATGAGGCGAATCCTCGTCCTCGCCGTTGGTCTACTGCTGTCATTACCACTGGCAGCTCAGAAAGCTTCGAATCCGGGCTCAAGTTCGGGCTTCTCAGTGAAGCCGAAGGTCCGGGCGATCACTGCGTTTGTGCGGCTGGATCGCGGGACGTGGGAAAAGCAGATTGCCGAGGCACTGGTGGTGTTGCGCAAAGCGCAGAAAGAGTTCGAATCCGCCGGATACCAGGTGGAGAGCGTCCGAATTACGTCGCAGCCGCTGGGGCAACTCATCGATGGACTTTCGGAAGATGATGCCGTCGCACTGCTGAAGAAGATCGACGAGCTGTCGGTGAAGGAAAATTTTCTCCCAAATGTTGGGCCGGGCATGATGCAAGACTCGGATGATCAGGCGCCAATGCGCGTGCTGGAGCGAGTGCTGTCGACGCTGCCGAACATTGAAGCGAGTGCGATCATCGCGGACGAATCCGGCATTCACTGGAAGACGATCCACAGGACTGCGGAGTTGGTGAAGTTCGTAGCGGAACATAGCGTGCGCGCCCAGGGGACGTTCAACTTTGCGGCGACGGCGATGCTGAAGCCGCTTGGGCCTTTTTATCCCGGCGCGTATCACACCGGCGCGGGAAAGCAGTTTGCAATTGGGTTTGAAGGAGCGGGCGTCGTGGCTGAGGTGTTTGCGCGCGACAAGGGAGATGTGGATGTGGCGACGACCGACTTGGCGGCGGCTTTAACGAAACATGCGCGCGTAGCGGATGGAGTCGGAAACAGAGTTGCGGCACAAACTGGTTGGGAGTTTGTGGGCGTCGATCCCACGCCTGCGCCCCTGGGAGATGTCTCGATTGCGACAGCGATTGAGAATTTCACGGGGGCGAAGTTCGGATCAAGCGGAACGCTGACGGCGGCCCGGATCATTACGGCGGCGGTGAAGTCGGTGCCGGTGAAGCAGACCGGCTACTCGGGGCTGATGGTGCCGGTGATGGAAGACAAGGTGATGGCGCAGCGCTGGGCCGAGGGCACGTTCAATGTGGACTCGCTGCTGGCATATTCGTCGGTGTGCGGAACGGGGCTGGACACGATTCCCCTGCCGGGCGATATCAGCGTGGAACAGATGGTGCGGATCTACGGCGATGTGGCCTCGCTGGCGGTGAAGTGGGACAAGCCGCTCTCAGCGCGGTTGCAGCCTGTGCCGGGGAAGAAGTCCGGGGATATGACGGAGTACCAGGATCCGTTCCTGTTCAATACGGTGATTCACGCTGCACCGTAGAGCGGAGCTGGAGGCGGGCATCAGGCCCTTGCGCGTCTTACGTAGCGACGGCCCTGGATTTCGTAGTCGCCGCTCGCTACGCGGGCGATGGCTTCGCTGTAGGCGATGTGCTCTTCGGCGAGGATGCGTTCGGAGAGGGAGTGGGCGTCGTCGGATTCGAGAACAGCAATCGATCGCTGGAGAATGATAGCGCCGTGGTCGAGGTGCTCGTCGACGAAGTGGACGGTGCAGCCGGCGATCTTTACGCCGTAATTGAATGCCTGCTGCTGGGCGTCGAGGCCGGGGAAGGCCGGCAGCAGCGAGGGATGGATGTTGAGGATGCGGTTGGGAAATGAGGAGATGAAGGCGGGTGAGAGAAGGCGCATGTAGCCAGCGAGACAAATGAGGTCGACCTTGTGCTCGCGGAGACAGGAGATGAGGTCGGCGTCATGATCGGTGCGAGGACGGCCTTTGGAGATATAGAGGGCGGTGGGAAGGCCGAGATCTTTTGCGGCGGAAAGGCCGGGGGCATCGGCGACATTGGAGATGACGACGGCGATTTCGACGGTGGGGAGTTTGCCTTCGCGGATGTTGCGGGCGATGGCGAGGAAGTTGGAGCCGCGGCCGGAGAGAAGGATGCCAAGGCGCAGTGGTGCACGCCCGGGTCGCGGCGCTTGAGGTTGCGGTATGGGGACTGATGGTTCCACGGCATCACTCGGAAGAAGAAGCAGATCCTTCGACTCACCACCCCCGAATTGAAGAAAACGCTCGGGGCCCGTTCGCTCAGGATGACAGGGCGTGGGTGTCAGGTGTACTGCACGCGCTTTTCGCCCTTCACAATGCGGCCGACGACGAAGAATTTTTCTTCGGCGCGGTCGAGGAGGGTTTTGGCGCGGGTGAACTTGGCGGCGGGGATGACGGCGATGAGTCCGACGCCCATGTTGAAGGTGCGCATCATCTCGTCCTGCGAGACCTGGCCGAGTTCGCGAAGGTGTTCGAAGATGGGAAGCACGGGCCATGAGCCGAGCTCGACCTGGGCGGCGGTTCCCTTGGGAAGGATGCGGGGGAGATTCTCAGTAATTCCACCGCCGGTGATGTGAGCCATGCCGTTGGTCAGCCCGGCGGCGACGAGCTTCTGAATCACGTGGAGGTAACTGCGATGAGTCTTCATGAGCGCGGCGCCGGCTTTCTCCTTGATTGCGGTGACGTACTGCGAGGCCTTATAGCCGGCGACTTCGAAGAGGAGCTTGCGGGCAAGGGAGTAGCCGTTAGTGTGTAATCCGGTGGAGGGGAATCCGATGAGGACATCACCGGCTTTGATTTCGGCGCCGGTGACGAGCTTGTCGCGGTCGACGGCGCCGACGATGAAGCCGGCGAGGTCGTATTCGCCTTCAGCATAGAAACCGGGCATCTGGGCGGTTTCGCCGCCGATGAGAGCGCAGCCGTTGGCGCGGCATGCTTCAGCAAGGCCGGACACGACGGTCTCGGTGACTTCGGGGTCGAGTTTGCCGCTGGCGAAGTAGTCGAGGAAGAAGAGGGGGGTGGCGCCCTGCACGGCGATATCGTTGACGCAGTGATTGACGAGATCGGCGCCGACACTGGAGTGAAGGCCCATCTCAAAAGCGACTTTGAGCTTGGTTCCGACGCCGTCGGCCGAGCTGACGAGGATGGGGCTTTTGAACTTCTGGAGGTCGAGCCGGTAAAGGGCGCCGAAACCGCCGATGCCGCCTAAGACATTGCGGTTAAAGGTTTTCTGTGCCAGGTACTTGATGCGGTCTTTGGCGCGATCGCCGCGGGTGATGTCGACGCCGGCATCCGCGTATGTGATGGAGTTTGTGCTGGCAGGCTTGGTCGAACCGGCTTTCGTTTTGGATTCTTCGGGCACTTCACTGCCTCTTTGCTCCCCGAGACGGTCCGGCTTGTGCCGGCGAGTGACCCGGGGCTGAGATTTGGTTTCCGAAAACAATCTGCGTCGGAAAGGTCGATTCTAACAGGGCGGGTGCGCAGGAAATTGTGAGTTGGAGCTGCGGTCGATTGTTCAAAATGTGGAAGAACGAAAGGGGGCTGGTGATGGTTCCGGCATGCGCGCGAAAGGACTTTTATACTGATGGCAGCATGAGCACCCAGACCTCGAAGTTGTCAGCAACACGGCCAAATACGCGATCGCATGAATTGCAACAGCGCGCTGAGCGCTTCTTTCCCGGTGGGGTGAATTCGCCGGTCAGGGCGTTTCAGGCGGTGGGCGGAGCTCCGCCGTTTGTGGAGCGAGCGGAAGGTGCGTACGTGGTGGATGCGGATGGAAACCGCTACATCGATTACGTGGGCTCGTGGGGGCCGATGATCCTGGGGCATGCGTTTCAGCCAGTGGTGGAGGCGATTGAGCGGGCAGCACGGAATTCGGCGAGCTTTGGAGCTTCGACAGAGAGCGAAGCGGAGCTGGCGGAGCGGATTGTTGCGTGCTATCCGGCGATCGAGAAGATGCGGTTTGTGAGCTCGGGGACCGAGGCGACAATGTCGGCAATCCGGCTGGCGCGCGCGGCGACCGGGCGCAAAATCATTGTCAAATTTGAAGGCTGCTATCACGGGCACGCAGATGGGCTGCTGGTGAAGGCCGGATCGGGGGTGGCGACGTTTGGGATTCCGGGGTCGGCGGGGGTGCCGGAGGAGATCGCGGGATTGACGCATCCGCTGCCTTACAACGACCTGGCAGAGTTGGAAGCAGCATTCGATGCGCATCCGGATGGGATTGCGGCGGTGATTCTGGAGCCAGTGGTTGGAAATGCCGGCTGTATTGCACCGGCGCCGGGGTTTCTATCGGGGGTGCGAGAGCTGACGCGGCGCGAAGGCGCGTTGATGATCGTAGATGAAGTGATGACAGGATTCCGCGTAGCGCTGGGCGGAGCCTGTGAGCGGTTTTCGATTGATCCGGACCTGGTGACGCTGGGAAAGATTGTGGGAGGCGGGTTGCCGGTGGGGGTGTTCGGCGGCAAGCAGAGGTATATGGATATGCTGGCGCCGCTGGGGCCGGTGTACCAGGCGGGAACGCTGAGCGGGAATCCTCTCGCGATGGCGGCGGGGC
>Ga0207674_10000458_pt1 | contig 53374 bp, 49 predicted proteins | sample KBSCornC72_FD_184303 | JGI IMG/M metagenome (GOLD analysis project Ga0207674, IMG submission 184303) | Corn rhizosphere microbial communities from Kellogg Biological Station, Michigan, USA - KBS Corn C7-2 (SPAdes) (version 2) | ecosystem: Host-associated > Plants > Roots > Rhizosphere > Soil ... | reverse complement strand
TGAGTGTCGAGCGATCAGTACAGTACCGCGAGCGAAGCGCGGCGGTGGCACACTCGACATTACGCCGAAATTCTGATCGTTGGTTCGTTGAGTGTGCCACCGCCGCGCTTCGCTCGCGGTACTGTACTGTTGGTATGTTACTTTTGTGCAAAGCCTCCGGGGGCAGGTTCCAAAAGGTTGAAAAGGTGGCAGGACTGACGAGTCAAGCTCACCGGGACTTTACCTCTCACCGTAATTGTCGGTCTGGATGAACGAAACCTCACATGTAGTGAAATGAGGTTCTTGTTTGTGTGATTTCGTGTGATGGGCGTACGTAGCTTAGACGACTGTCAGATTTGTGAGGTTAGGTTTCGTCGGATTCGCTCGCGGGCGTCATCGGACAAGGTGGCGTTCAATGGAGGCGCGTCGTCGACCTGCGAATGGGCTGTTTGCCTGATAACGTCGAGTTGTTCCAGGTACCATTGGCACCAGGCGCAGATCCAGAGATGAAGCTTCACGGTTATTCGGTCGCGGAGCGAGAGAGGATGCTCCATCGATTCCGAGATTCTTTGCACAGTTGTTTGACAGGTGGGTAGGCGTCGCAGAAGAAAATAGCGAACGCCGTGCTTCAGCTTGTCATATATTTTCAAGACGTTGCTAATCTCCCTGTCTGAACCAATTAAGCTCGAGGCAATTGCGGAGGTGAAGTCGGGCTCGATGAAGCATCACCCAAAGGTTATTGACTTTGATATTTAAGATTTCACAAATTTCTTCACTTTTTAATCCATCCACTTCGCGCAGAGTAAAAGCACTCGCGACTCGCTGATGCAGTGGAGACAGGCAATCGTTGAAGACATTCCAAAAATCGCCTCGCTCGATGAGTTCCGCCGGCGTTGCATTCCAGTCGCTCGGGGCAAAGTCGGCATTCCAATGTCCTACCCATTGGTCGGTTCGTTCAAAGAATTCCCGGTGCTCGGGGCCATCGTCCTCGCCTTCACCAATCGGCGCTTCCCGGTCAGCTTTGCGAAAGTGGTCGATGATCTTGTGTTTGAGAATGCCGACCAGCCATGTTTTCTCAGAACCGCGTCCTTCAAATTTTTCGTAGGCTTTAAGGGCCGCAAGAAAAGTCTCTTGAACTACATCCTCAGCCGCGGTATGGTCGCGCAGACGAAACACTGCGTACTTAAACAGATAGTCGCCGTGATCGTCTAACCACTGGCCAGGATCGGGAGACGGCAGAGTTGGCTGAGGCCGGGGGTCACTCATGACAGCGCACCCAGCTTAGTTCAAGTATTAGTTGACAGCAATTGGAAAGTTACGAGCGAGAAAGTATGAGTGCCAAACCGTGCCGTGATTGCGGATTTATGCTTGGCCCACAAATGCGGGGCTGTCCGAGATGTGCTTTCAATATAGAAGCAGAACGCAAGATCGAAAGGTTCATCTGGCTTCGATTGGTGCCGGGAGCTCTCATCGGCGTTGTCTTTGTCGGTACCCTGGTCTACCTACTACGGTGACTGGATCAGGTCGATTGTCGGACGCGTCGCATCACGTAGAAAAATAAGAAAGAAAAAAGCGCGGCAATCAGTAGAAAAAGTTCCACTCGTTTCATGTTGGTTATCACCTCTTCGGCGTTCGCACTAAAAAAGAACCCTATCGTGAATAGAAAAGTTGTCAGGCAAATGCAGCCAAGTCCATCAATCAATACAAACCTTGGAAGTGAAAGAGTCCGAATACCGGAAAGGACCATAGTCGCGATGCGAGATCCATAAATTAGGTGTGAAGCGGGTATTTGCCAATCACCAAACCGTGCCATCAACCTCTCTGCCGTTGGACCAGCCTTGCGATAAACCGAACTCGCTTTTACCTCTTCCGAATAATACCGTCCCGCAAAGTACCAGAGACAATCACCAGTCAACGCACCGGCGGTCGCGCATAGGACCGCCGGCGCAGCTTCAACAAATCCAAGATGGGCCAACACGCCAGTCAAGACAGGCACAATGTCGGCTTCGATAGCCGCCGCAACAAACACGGCCAACAAACCATAATGAATCAAGAACCATTGCACCTTCGTCGCTCGCCCACCCACCGAGACTCAACTCACCCGAGGCAGCCACGGCAAGAGATATGCCAGCTTCGTCAATCACCAACAGACCTTTAGTTCGAATCTCAGATGAACGTTACAAAATTATCGAGTGTGGCATTTATGGCACCGTGACCCAAAAAGTCACACGCTCTGAGACGGACTTACTATCCCAAAGTTCACGATAGCTTTTCTGACTACGACATTTCCGAGGAGTTGTGATGGCATGCGCGTTGCCGTGACTAGTGTTGTTCGACAAATCCATTCCGTTCTTTTGAAAGGACACCTAGATGAAGAGGCTCATTTCAATTTCATTAGGCGCGCTGCTTACAGTTGGAGCACTTACATTGAGCGCCCCACTCGCGGCAGCAGCTAGACCAGCAATGCCGGATAACCATCATCATCACAAGCGGCATTACAACAAGCATCATAAACACTACAAGCACAAGAATGGGCATCATCAACACCACATTCCACGTGCAGCATCGCTAAGCAAGACCAGTTGGTAGAGAGAGACCTGGCGTCTACCCTTTTTGTATCTCCCCATTAATTTTTGGACCGGCCGCCCCATGGTTGTTCTGTCATGCGACAGAACCGGGGAACGTATGTAAACACTATGCAATCCCCCCAATTACTTCGCACATCATCTTTGACAACTTCAATGCCGGCGTATGGGATTGTTCCGCCCGTGTCCCACTCGAAACTCGAATCATGGATCCGAAGTTACGGTTGCGGCTCAAGCTCATACGTACTGCTTGAAGGATCTAAAGATTACTTCACTTCTTCGCATGTCGATGGTTTTCTCGCCTACCAGATCGGCGCCGGTACTGTTGTAGTAGCAGGTGATCCAGTGTGTCCCCCTGCGCATGCTGCGCTCCTGGTAGCCGAGTTCGTTCGCGAAATGAACGGACGTCCAATCTGCGCATATCAGATCTCGCCGGAAATGCTCAATGCGTTTCGGAGCGCGGGCTTCAGTGACATTCAGGTCGGCAAAGAAGCTGTTTTCGATCTACGGCGGTTTTCGCTGGCCGGCGGTCAGATGGAATTAGTTCGAGCGGCAACGAATAAGGCCCGGCGCGAGGGGGTGTACGTCTTCGAGCACAACCCCTTCGCTCCGGGAGCAGAACCGGTAAACCAGGAGTTGCGTGAAGTATCAGCAGAATGGTTGAGCACAAAGGGCGAGCGCGAGTTGGGTTTTCTCCTTGGTTGTGTCGGCCTGGAACGAGCATCTGCTAAACGCTATTTTGTTGCACGCTCCGAGAATGGAACGGGACGGATCGAGGGCTTCATAGTCTGTGAACCAATCTACGGGCGCAATGGATATTATCTGGATGTGACTCGACGTCGCATCGATGCGGTCAGAGGCGTTATGGAACTTTTGACTGCAGAGGTATTTTGCCAGCTGAAAAACGAGGGTTATGCGATGGCCTCGATGGGATTGGCTCCGCTCGCACTGCTTGACGATCCAGACTTGAAAAAGCACCCGCGTCTGACCAAGTTGATGCGCTTAGCTTACGAGCAGATAAACAATACATACGATTTCAAACTTCTCTATCGCTACAAAGCTAAGTATCACCCGCACACCTGGGAACCACGATATCTCTGCTTCAATCAAAACAGACTCTCGCCACGAATGCTTTACGCTGTGATTCGCGTACGCAACGCAGCAACGCTGGGTAGTTTGCTTTGGAGAAAGAATCAAGAGACTACAGGAACTAAAAATAAGGTGAAGTCATGGAAACACACTGCTTCAATCGCGATTGCCTTTCTCTCCGCCTGGCTTTCCTCGTCGTCTTTGTGATGGGTATCGGCGCGGCACTGGCAACGCCAGCGCGAGCGCAACAACCTACGACGACCAGTGAGCAAAAACCTGGCGAAGCGATCGATCCGCAAGCTCAAGGGACCATTCCGGTGGATCATTACGATCCCGATGACACTAAAACTTTTGCTGACGTACGTAGTGAAGATACTGCCATAACAATTCAAGGTCACCAATTCATCGTTCATATGTACCGGCCCAGAAAAGAAGGACGTGCAACGCCTGCTATCTACGCCTGCGGTGATGGTGGCTGGAGGGGCCTCGCACCACGAACGGCCCAACAATTGGCCCATATCGGTTTTGCAGTTGCCGGAATTGATTCAAAGGTCTATTTGAGAGAGTTTTCAACGCCCGTGTCACCGCTCACGATTAAACAGCTGGCCAGTGATTATGCGGTCATTGCCGGGCGTCTACGCGAGTATGCGCAAGCACCGGCTGACACTCGTGTTTACGTTTACGGATGGTCGCTGGGCGCCGGCTTTGCAATTGCCGTTGGCTCTGATCAGACTACCCGGTCTAATTGGGCCGGGATCGTTTCAATCGGTTTGCCAAAACAGAATCAACTGGTCAGCGGACTCGGAGCGAATCATGCAAATCTGAATGCAGACGTTAACTCTCGGTACGGTTTTCGCAGCCAGGATCTGATGGCCTTTGTTGCGCCTCTGCCGTTGGTAATGATTCAGAGTACGTCCGACACGGCCAGTCCGCCCAAGGTGGGCCAGGCGCTGTACAGCGCGGCCCGTGACCCGAAGTTGTTTGTGCTAATCAAGGCGAGCAATCACCGGTTTAGTGGGGCCCGTGATGAGTTCTATGCAGCCTTGAGCAATGCTGAGTCATGGATTCGTGACCCGGAATCTCGAGTGAGCAGATTGAGAGAGAATAGGTAAAGAGGAATTAATTGAGAATTATCAGAAACGACCGTTCCAAAGAATGTATAGGGTTAATTACATACAGTCGCAGCTAGCCGGGGTTTGTAACCGTCGCAAATGGACTTGGCTTAGCGGGCTCGTCATTGTCTTGCTTGGTTCGGCAACCATATACGGCGTCGTCTGGTATCGCCACTTTTATCATCACGTGACGGTCCAGGAACTCTCGCACGAGGTCCAGCACTCTACTTTTCAAACAACCATTCGTGGTGGCTCGCAGATAACTCTGCAAATCTATCAACAATCGAATGCGTTAGATCAGCCACTCGTGATCTTTACGAGTGGCGACGGGGGTTGGAGCCCATTCTGCGCAGACATCGCAGCTCATATTGCCGCCACTGGACGAACCGTTGTTGGCTTTAACATCAAGGAATACCTGGTGACATTCGCGAGCTCCCAAAAACCTGTTACACCAGACGAGCTAACCACCGATTACGAAGAAATCATCAATGCATCAGTCGCTCGCGCTGGCGTAAATCACTCAGCTCGAGCGACGTTAGCGGGATGGTCTATTGGCGCAGGTTATAGTGTTTTGATGGCAGTAGCACCAGGGCTCAGAGATCGGGTGGACCAGGTCATCGCTATTAGTTTACCCATCTATAACGAGCTGGCCTGGAAACCGACTGATGCTTTGATCTACTTCACGCATGGCACTCCACACGAGAAGGTGTTTGATACTCGAAAGTATTTGCCGGAGTTAGAGAGTACGCCAATTTCCATGATCAACGCGACCAACGATGATACTGCCCCTTACAAGGAAGCGCAGTCTCTGATTGCTGCGGTGAAAGGACCAAAGCAGTTCTACACAATTCAAGCCGAGGGACATCACTTCGAAGGCGGAGAGAAAGAGCTATATCGCTCCCTGGACCAGGCCCTGCAAACGAGTTCTCCCTGATGCATGGGCCAATCTCAGTAACATTCAGAATCCTGGGAAGATGGGCAAGCGGTTAAGAACTCTCGAGGTCAGAGCAGATAAAGCATCACCGCGAAGACGGCGACGATCAAAAAGATCAGACCGAGCCACATCAGGACGAATGATCGTTCTTCATTTGAACTTGCATTCTCCGGAAGCGTAGTAATGCCAATCGCCCAGTGCAGGCCATTGAACCCCTTCGCCAAAATGTGAAAGAATTTTTCTATCACGGGCTTGATAATCAGCTGGTGCTGGGCAAAAGCTTTTGGGCCGCGCTCACTGACTCTCGATATTCAGGCATATAGTCCTTGTCGGGGATCATGTTGATTATCGACTCGAGCTGTCGCCGCGCATCAGCCTTCCGACCAACTTTCAAATAAGCTTCCGCAAGATGCAAGCGTAAAAACGCATTTCCGTCTCCGTAGGACAAGCCCTGCTCCATCTCAGTTACCGCTTTTTTGGGATCCCCGCCAGCAAATGCTGGTGCGTTCAGGTAGACCAAACCAAGCACCATGTACGCACTACCATTCTGGTAACCCTGGTCCTGTCGAATTACCGTTTCCATCTCACTGCGAATCTCGCCGACCGAAGAGAGACCTGCGATTATGCTCGACTGAGCGGGACCGCCATAATTTGCACCTAACCAAAAATGACCGTCGGGCTTTCCGTCTTGTAGTTGAACGGCTGCCTTACCAGCAGCTATTCCGTCGCCAAAAGCCTTGTCCCGTTCATGCTTGTCAGTGGTATGAGTGCCCAGGTAGTAATTGAACTTGGACAACTTCCAAGCCGCCTCATAATTGTCCGGGTCCGTGATGGTGGCCTGTTCAAGCTGAACAACTGCTTGACGAAGCTGCATCAAGTCGTCCCGTTGCGCGTACAGCTTATCTGCCTGGGCTACCTCTGCTTTCGCCGTCACCGCATCGTTAACAGGCTGAGCGTTCGAGTGCGATTTACAAGAACTCACCGCCACGATTAAGGCCAACAGAACGACAATGCTTACGCCTCGAGTGTTATAAAGTCTACTATCGATTTTCACCCTTCCCTCTTTCACCGACTATAGATGAGCGCGATGTACGACTCGTTCGCCCGTTTGCCAGGAATAAGCGTTTTTTGCTGGGTTGTTCGGCTTTGCACAAAAACTCTAATCTTGGTGAGTGTCGAGCGATCAGTACAGTACCGCGAGCGAAGCGCGGCGGTGGCACACGCAACGAACCAACCATCAGAATTTAGGCGTAATGTCGAGTGTGCCATCCGGTCGCTTCGCTCGCGGTACTGTACTGTTGGTATGTTACTTTTTGTGCAAAGCCGGCTTGTTCTTAAGATCCGTGAAGCGTGGAGTGACGTTGCCAGCTTTGTCTTAAGGCTTAATCTCGGCGGTAACGATTTTCTATTTTAGGTCGTGGGACTTCGTGGATCGTTCCTTTGTACGAACCAACACGAACCAAAATACTTCCGAATTGAGCTTGATCTGATTCTTGAGGCGAAACCCACGAAAGTGAGATCTATTCTGGTTGACTCAAATCTGAGGGCTGGGACTGCTGCGCACGGTCGGTAAGCAAGGTGCGCCCTTTAAAGACACGAAAGAGATAGTAAAAAGATGGGAACAGAATCAGGGCGCCGCCACAAAGGGCAATCACTAAAAGTTGCAGCGTTTCCCGCGGAGCTCCACCCAAATAGATGGTGACCGTTGGTCCAACTATATAGGGATACTGGGCGAGAGCCCAACCCCACAGAATTAAACTGACTTGTCCAGCAGCAAATAGTCTGGCCAGACGATAAGAACGTCTCCAAAGAGTGATAAAAGCACCTAACGCACAAATAGCGGTGGCAATATGTAGAGGGATGGCCCACGGACTGGCGGTGATGCCGGCGCGAATCTCACTCGCATAATTACCCGAGAGAACAAACACGATTAGCGCGAAGGCGCCGACTGCGACCCCTGAAACGAGTGCCCGGCGTCGAAAATCATCTTGCAGCTCGCGGTCGTTAGTCTCGAGAGTCAAATATACAGCGGCGAGAAACGCGAACAGAGAGATTGCGAAGAAGCCCACAGCGAAAGCGAAAGGCGACAGCCAGGGACGAATAAAGGTCACTTCGAAGCTTGTTGCGTCGAGGCGAATTTGGTCAGAAGCAATCGCGCCAACTATCAGTCCAAGCATCAGAGGCGTAATAATGCTGGCGATCGAAAACAAGCGACCCCAGCGACGCTGAACGCTGTCGCGCTGCGAATCGTAGGTGCGAAAGGTGAAAGCAGATCCCCGCAAGACTATACCAATCAAAAGTAACGTCAGCGGAATATGGAGCGCTGTTGCAATAGTCGCGAAACCGATCGGGAAAGCGGTGAACAGCACGACAATCACCAGGATCAGCCAAACATGATTTGCTTCCCAGATTGGACCAATCGCATGGGCAATCAAGGCACGTTGCTGTTTATAACGTGGACCATTGGCGAACAAGTCCCACACACCACCACCGTAGTCGGCCCCGCCGAGAAGCGCATAAAAGTTGAGCGAAACAACCATCGCTCCAGCGACCAGAAGTTCAAGCGACAAGACTTATCTCCTTATCGGCTGGATCGCGCTTCGTAAAATCATAGTTTGGACTCTGTGCCACCTGTCTCCACAATAACCATCCCACCACGACGGCCAGAAACAGGTACAGCAAAGTGAAGAGTAAGAACGGAACAACCAGGCCCGGCATTGGAGTCACCGCTTCGGAAGTTCGCATGAAACCTTGAATGATCCACGGCTGACGGCCAACCTCGGTCACGGTCCATCCGGCTTCAATCGCTAACATACCTGCCGGGGAGGACCAGACCAGGCAAAGCAAAAACCACTTTCCATCAGGAAGTCGCCGGTGTCGCCACCACACAAATATTGCCCAAACAGCCATTAGTGCCATCAACGTTCCTAACCCCACCATCAACTGGAACGCGGTATGTACGATCACCGGGTTGGGCCACTCATCACGCGGAAAATCGTTAAGTCCTCTGACGGTTGAGTTCGGATCGTGAAAAGCAAGCAGACTCAAACCGTAAGGAATTTTCAAAGCGTAATAGGTTTCACCTTTCTCAACATCAGGAAGGCCACCAATATTCAACGGTGCTCCCTTTTCAGTGTCGAAATGGGCTTCAAGTGCCGCTAGTTTCACTGGTTGATTGCGCGCGACAGATCGGGCGCTTAGATCTCCGCTAACAGGCTGCAGAATGGCGGCGATGCCACCAACCGTTAGGGCAATAGCTAGCGCTCGACGATGAAAGACGTTGTTTCGATCACGACGCAATAGAAAGGCGTGTATGCCCGCGACGACGAAGCCGGTAGCTGCATACGCCGCGATAGTCATATGCAAACATTGAGACACGGCCATTGGGTTTGCCATCGCTGCTATCGGATCGACATTGGCAGGCTTGCCATCGATTATGTCGAAACCGGTAGGGCTATTCATCCAGGAGTTCGCAATCACAACAAATATTCCCGATAAGGCGCCGCTGATCGACACGATCACGCCGGACAAAAGGTGCGAACGTGGCGAAACTCGGTCCCATCCGTACAAGTAAATTCCGAGAAAGATCGCTTCCGTGAAAAACGCAAACCCCTCGAGGGAAAAGGGCATACCAATGATCGATCCGGCGTAACCCATGAAACCTGGCCACAAGAGACCTAACTCAAATGAAAGAACGGTGCCCGAGACAGCTCCGACAGCAAAAAGGATTGCAGTACCCTTGGCCCATTTTTTTGCAAGTTGCAGGTAGACTTCTTCTTTAGACCGTAGCCAAAGATATTCTGCGATCACCATCAACAGGGGCATTGCAATCCCGATAGCGGCAAAAATGATATGAAAAGCAAGCGACATCGCCATTTGGGAGCGAGCCGCCAAAAGATCATTCATGAACATCTCCACTCAGCTGGTTGATCGATAATTGAGCATAAGCCTTAAAATCGCAGCATTGCAATTAGAAGTATGCGTATAATTTATTCGATTTGCTAAGTTCTGAGGCTCACGTCCACTTTTAATCGATAAGAGAGGTCTAATGAGGAAACATACTGCGTATTTTGTCCTGTGCTCACTATTGGCTCTGATCCAATTCGTTCCGACGCACTCGCTCGCATACGGACGTAGTGGCCGCTCTGTGACAGCAACTCAAAAGGCTTTTTCACTGCCTCGCAGCACTCCGGAACAGCAAGGAATCTCATCTGCCGATCTGCTCGCTTTCGTCGAAGCCGCTGACAAAGAAATAGATGCGATGAATAGCTTAATAATCGTCAGACATGGACACGTGATAGCTGAAGGTTGGTGGGGACCTTACGATCGCGATACCCCACACATCCTCTTCTCGTTGAGCAAAAGCTTTACTTCAACTGCTGTTGGACTAGCCATCTCTGAAGGCAAATTGAGTCTTGATGATCAAGTTCTTAAATTCTTTCCCGAAGAAGCCCCTGCTGACCCATCAGTGAACTTGCGTGCGATGAGAGTGCGAGATTTGCTGCGAATGTCGTCAGGTAACCAGACAGAAGCGCCAATTCGAGTCGTCGATCCGGCTGGTGCGACTGACTCATGGACCAGAATTTTTCTCGCACACCCCGTACCCTTTAAACCAGGCACGCACTTTCTCTATAACTCACCCGCAACTTACATGCTCTCGGCGATTGTTCAGAAAGTTACCGGCATGACGGTGCTTGAATATTTAAAACCAAGACTGTTCGACCCACTTGGATTTAAAGATCCGCATTGGATCAGCAGTCCACAGGGAATCTCTGCCGGTGCGTACGGCCTGTCGGCACGTACTGAAGAGATCGCGAATTTCGGAGTTCTTTATCTGCAAAAAGGCACGTGGAACGGCAAGCAGTTGCTACCGGCAGCATGGGTCGAACAGGCTACAGCAATGCAAACGGCTAATGGTTCAGCGCCAACCAGTGATTGGGACCAGGGTTATGGTTTCCAATTTTGGCGTTCTCGTCATAACTCGTTTCGCGGGGATGGTGCTTTCGGTCAATACTGCATGGTGATTCCGGAGCTCGATGCGGTGGTCGCAATGACTAGCGGTGTTCGAGACATGCAGAAAGTGATGAATCTGGTCTGGGACAAGCTCTTGCCGGCAATGAAAGACAAGAAGTTGGCCGAGAATGCGACTGCTCGGAAACAACTTGAAATCCGTTTGACTCGACTGACAGTAAAGTTTCCGAACGGAATGCCGTCGTCTCGTACGGCATCAAGCATATCGGGCAAGTGGTTTGAACTTCCCGAAAATGAACGAGGAATCAAAGCCATTTCATTCGATTTTAATTCCGCCTCTCCCAGCCTGGTGGTCCAAACAGCAGCAGGCGAAACGCGAACTCCGATGGGCTTTAATAGCTGGACGAAGAGCAAAGGTTCGTTCACAAATGGGCTGGATAAGTTTCTAAGTGTGCCGGAGAATCCGCTAGCGGCGGCGAGTGGCGCCTGGACCGCGGAGGATACTTACACTTTAAAGATTGTCCTGTACGAGACGCCTTTTTATTCAACACTCAATTTCCGCTTCGACGGAGATCGGGTTGTAATTGACTCGGACCACAACGTCGCATTTGGGCCAACAAAGCTACCCCAATTGACCGGTCACTTGCGAAGTTAACCTTGAAGTGCGCCGGCCCGGCGGCGCTTTGTTATAAGGGAACTAAGCTATGCTCCACGCTTATAGGCTGGTGCTATAACCGAGACTCAACATGTCGAGTTGACTTTAAAGCGCCGCCAGGCCGGCGCACTCCAAAGGCACTGATGGACCTTAACCAAGTCACGCTACCAGCTACAGATGTCGCCGCCTCAGTTGAATTCTATAAACAACTCGGGCTTCGTCTCATTGTCGACAGCATTCCAAGATATGCCCGATTCGAATGTCCGGATGGCAATTCAACACTCTCAGTAGAACATGTTAACGAACCACCCGGCGCCGGAGTAGTGATCTATTTCGAGTGCGAACAGTTGGATCAAGTGGTCGCTTACCTCAAGTCAAAAGCCATCGAGTTCGATTCGGATCCGGCGGACCAATCGTGGCTTTGGCGCGAGGCTCGTTTGCGAGATCCCTCAGGAAATCAGATTTGTCTTTTCTACGCGGGTGCGAATCGTCAGAATCCACCGTGGCGTGTTAAGTAGCCTGGCCCTTAATCGCTGGCTTGAGATCTGGCACTAGTTGCTCAAACCACCCAGAATGCCGGCCGCCAGGATACGACGAGTACGACGCTCTTGAACGAACACGGCCACGCGGAGATTCTCTTTGCGCCAACTCTCCGCGAGTTTCAGATTAGGAGTCGCCTCAAAGCTGGTTTCATTTGGCGACAGCTCTCCCAGAACCGAAAGCTCTCGCACAACCGCCGAATGATTCAAATAGCGTCCGCTGTTTTCGCCACGCGAAACATCGGTCCGAAGATTGTTCTCGGTGATCGCGAGCACCACCTCGGCTCGGTCCCCGGCCGTAATACGCGGAAGATTCTTAATGGCTACTGACAGCTTCTGATCAGCTAACGCCAGTTCAACCTTGCCCTTTGACGCTTGAGCGGCTTTGGTGATGGCCGCACGCGCTCGGGCCATATTGCCTCCGTTAAATTCTTCTCGCCCGTCCACAATCATTTGAGGTGTGTAAACGCTATCGAGCTTAAATGCGTCAGAGTAATCAGCTTGCCGATCACTAAACTTTTCATTCGAGTATTGGTCTACCCAGCCAAGTCGATTCCAGTAATCTACATGCTCTCCCAAAGCGATTATTTGTATGCCCTCGATTGGAGTCTTATCCAGTTTGGCTAACACATCATCAGCAGGCGGACAACTGGAACATCCTTCCGAAGTAAACAGTTCAACAACAACTGGTACGACTGGCGCGTTTACAGTTGCGACTCGTGGTTGTTCTTCACTCAATGTGACACTAACCTCCCGGTGCGAAACGACTTTGAAGGCAAACACGCCGCTCAATACAAAAAGAATACCCAACAGAACTTTCATTTTTACTCCACCAGTCCAACTGGTCGCTGCTCAAAGTCAGTCATTAGTTTTTGGCGTCTCATTGAGTAGAGGCTCCACCACCGATGCAAAGCCTTTCTTATCACGAGCACCGATTATCTTTTGACGAATTCGACCCTCTCGATCGATCACAATCGTCGCCGGGAGGCTACGGATACCAGCAAACTGCGCCTGAAGATTTTCACCACCGAGTGCGACAGTATAGTCCTGCGGTATCTCAGTTTGAAACTGTCGTATCCCCTCTCCCGAGTCATCCCATGAAACACCAATGACCTTCAATCCGCTGTCGCTGAAATCGTGCTCGAGCGAGTTTAGCTCGGGTATTTCATCGCGACATGGACCACACCACGTTGCCCAAAAATTTAACAGGACGACATGTCCATGAAGACTTTCGAGATTCAATGTTTTGCCATCCACAGTTTCGAGTTCAAGTTGCGGTGCTTGCTCGAGCGCTTCCCCATCTGCGACCACCTGTACACCACCTTCAGCGGGTCTAATACGCGCTTCGAGGTTCGGCAACATTGAAGCGAGGCGGGAGCTTGCCAGCCGAGTAGCATAACCACTCGCGATGGCGCCACCGATCAGGATTAGAGCCAGTCCGGAAAAGACCTCGACCTTATGAAGGTGCTTGCGAAATCTCGAATAGAAGACAAGGAAATGATTAATAGCCAGACCCGTAAGGAGGAACGGCACTGCCAAACCTGCCGCATAAAATGATGATAAAAAGAGCCCGCTCCTCCAACCTCCACTTGTCGCAGCAAGTCCAATGATGCCACCCAGGATCGGACCGATACATGGTGTCCAGCCAGCGGCGAAGGCTATTCCGAGCACAAGCGAGCCCAGTGGGCCATGTGGCTTCCGGTCAGAAAAGACCCGGGTGTCCTTATAAAGCACCCGGAGTTGTAATAGACCGAGCATTTGAAAACCAAAAGCAATAATCACGACTCCACCAGCAACGCGAATCCAGATGCTCGAGAGAACCGCCGAGCCAATCAAGCCCGCGGCTGCTCCAAGGGAGACGAAAATCAGCGAGAGGCCGGCGTTGAATGCTAAGGAATTGATGATGACCCCACGACGTAGGGACCGTGACTCCTGCCCGGCATTTCTCAGTTGATCCAGGCTTACGCCCGAGATAAGTGAAAGATAGCCGGGAACGAGCGGCAAGACGCACGGAGATAAGAATGATGCGAGTCCAGCCAGAAATGCTATGGGAATGCTTATGTTTGTCATTGATCGTTTTCAGTAGTCAGTGGTCCGTAGTCATTGATTTCTCACACAGGCTTTAAACAAAAAGTAACATGCCAACAGTACAGTACCGCGAGCGAAGCGACCGGATGCCACACTCAACGAACCAACCATCAGAATTTAGGCGTAATGTTGAGTGTGCCATCCGGTCGCTTCGCTCGCGGTACTGTACTGACCGCTCGACACTCGCCAAGATTAGAGTTTTTGTGCAACGCCTCTGACACGCAAAGAGCGAATGCCAAGAACGATAACCTGGGTTCTACATCTTTTCGATTTTGACTGGTGCCTTGTGTTTGTGAGTCTTGCGATGTTTAGACTTAGTGGTTTTAGACATCTGCCGGGGTTTCATGTCGGTAGACTTCGTCTGGCCCATCATGTTGTCACCTTGCATGTTTTGCTTGCCGTCCTGAGCGACCGTTGGAATAGCAATTGACAATGCGGTTAGGAAAATAGCGCCGAGTAAATTTAGTTTAAGCATGCGAACTCCTTCTTAGTTTGATGTGTGTCGCCCGAGCTGTTCCCGATACGACACGAACTCCAACACTTAGATAGCTTTCGAGAGCCAATTTATTCCCATCAATTTAGAATATCTGACTGATGGAAGGTCAAATTAGCAACTTGTCCGGATCTAAATTGAACAGCTAGTTTTTTTCGGAATCGGTTTTGCCGTTTGAGATGATTGAATTAAGCGAACTAGGACACGGAAAAAGGAGTGGAGATCTCCCTCTTCATTGGCGGAAAACACACTTCGTTGCTGCAGCTCTGGTAATTAAGCAACGCCTTGATCTGGCCGCGCCGTCTCGGTTGATTAGCAGGAACGAAAAGCCTAATCCTGATAACTGTGCGATTTTCATAAACACCTAAACGGTCATCGCTGAAACTGAATTTTCGGATAATCGCCTTCGGGTAAGTAATTGCACCCACTCTTACCCCTTCCGGCGCCTTTACTTGAATCTTTGTCGCCAGGGCAAACCTGCTGACGGGTTCGTGTGCGTTCACGTGGTATCCGGGTGGGATGTCAATTGTCAGCGACGCATTAATGGTTCGGCCAGGTTCTACTCTGTCACCGGAAATCGTTAGTTTTGCCTCAATTTTAGGTGGCGTTGTTTGCGAGTGGACCTCGCCAGAAGCGGTGACGATGATCGTCACCGCCAACAGGAATAAGAAGTTTCGTGAGTTCATTACAATCCTCAGTTCAGTTCATCCAGAGCTGCTCGAATGTCTGCATTGGATGGTCGAATCTTGTAGTCTGACTCGACCTTGGCCCACGTCACTCGACCTTTCTTATCGATTACGTAAACAGCAGGATGGGGAATTCCGTCAAACTTCGTTCCATCGTATGCCGGATCATGCAGACCATAAGCATCAATGACCTTGTGCTCTGGATCGCTAAGCAGCATGTAGTTGACCGGACCATTTCCATCGGACGTGATCTTCGCGACTAATTCTTTCGTCTTGTCGCGATCGTCGACGCTCACTGCCAACAGACGAACTTCTTCATTCTCCTTTAGCAAAGTCCGAAGTTCGGCCAATTGACGGGCACAGAAAGGACACCAATAACCACGGTAAAACACCAGAACCGTGGAGTATTTCCCTCTCGACGAGGAAAGTGTGATCTGATTCCCCTCAAGATCTCGCAGGGTGAAATCAGGTGCCTGGTCGCCAACTGAGACCGCTGCCCTCTTATCGGTTCCGCCCACCGTAACCAATCGCCGGCTCACCGGTGACGTGCCAGCAAAAGCCGAAATGACTGTAGAAAAGATCAATGCCGCAAAGATTTTCAGAACCATTTTTCCTCCGTTCCGGGTATTAAATGCATCGGTTTAATTGAGCGTCACGCTAACTTTTTTTAGCCTCTGGTTGTAAAGAAACGCTTCCTTCCAACGACTATCTAATACCGGCAATCCGTTTGTTTATTCCCGCCCGTATCTCCACCGGGTAAACGTTGGCGGCGCTTGGAACGCTAATCAGACTTGAAAAGGGAATAAATTTGAGTTCTGAAGGTATTCAAGGATGGCGGCGAACTTAGAGACTGTTTTAAAAGCTCAAGGGTCAACCCAAAGCATGTTGTTCAACTTAGCGAGCTCAAAACTTGTAGAGAATGGCGGTGGGTGGCAAAGGTTTGAATCGGAAGCCATGCCCCATCTGCCAAGTCTATTCAGAATTGCTGTGTGGCTAACCAGGAATCAAACAGATGCTGAGGATTTAGTACAGGAAACGTTAACAGAGGCCCTGGCTTCGTTTCATCGATTCACTGCGGGCACAAACTGTCGAGCGTGGCTCGTTTCGATCATGTATCACCATCAGAGCAAGAAGAGAAGGGCCGCCAGCCACCTTCATCTCGTCAGCGATTTTGACGAACGAATTGCAGAGACGATTCCTTTTGAAGAACCTGCACCGCAAAACTTGACGGATGAGGATGTGCTTATTGAACTCCAGCGTCTGCCCAGGACATTTCAGGAGGTGATTATCCTGGCTGACGTTGAGGGTTTAACTTACAAAGAGATTGCCGCTGCCACAAATGTTCCGATCGGCACGGTCATGTCTCGTATTTCGCGCGGGCGCAAATTGCTGCGAATGGGATTGGCGGGTTACGCTCGTGCTCATGGATTCGGAAGAGCTGGGTAATCTCCGAGATAACGGATCGTACTCCTTTAGAAATGCGATGAAAATGCACTGCCATCAGTTTCGTGAACTTGCCGATTCTTATCTCGGAAATGAGTTGAGTGTCGAGGCCAATCACGAAATCAATTCGCATCTCGAACGTTGCAGTTCATGTCGCATGGAGCTGGAGTCGCGCAGGTCAGTGCGGAACGCATTGCAAAAAGCATTTTTTAACGACCCGGCAAATCAGCTCAGGTCTGAATTCGTCGAGCGACTGAACAACCAATTGCAAAATCAAACCGCAGGCTCTCTCCATCATTTCAAGGAGAGTAACAACAGTGGTCGTAGATTCGAACCGGCCTTCTGGATTGCACTGGTGGCTTGCCTGCTCGTCGTAACCGTGGTTGGCCTTCAGCTGTCGCGATTATGGTCTAATCGCCAACCTGTTTCACCTGTGATAGCAACATTAAATTCCGATCACCTTGCGAATCTCGTCAAGACCGAGCTCATGGAGAGCGCTGTAGGCGACCATCGAGACTGTGCGGTCCATTTTCGTCTGGCAGAAAGGCCAATTGATCTCGATCAGGCAGGTCAGAAGTTTGATGCCGCCTACGTCAACCTTGTTCCAGCTTTAGTTCAGCAAGGTAACTTGCCGTCCGGTCTTGAATTCGTTGAAGCCCACTCCTGCGTATTCGAGGGACGACGATTTGCGCACGTAGTTTTTAGATATCACAATCGACTAGTTTCCTTGCTGATGACGGGCAACGGAGCAGCAGACGGAAAAGCCCCACTTGCGTCCACAATTCCGCCGCAACAGGTGATCTTTTGTTCGCAATTTGCCGGTTATCGGGTGTCATGTTTTCAGACTGGCCAGCACGCTGTTTTTGTTGTTTCGGATTTACCAGAGGGAGATAACCTTTCGCTGGCGCGAGCGCTTTCGCCGTCGATTGCCGCTCATGTGACCAGAGCCGAACAAGGAACTTAAGTAGAGGTACAAAAGTATGAACCGAAGAAATTTTGTCGAGTTATGCGCATGTTCTGGAATAGCTCTGGCCGTTAGCAATTCCCTGGCCAGCGTGGTGATGGCCCAGAAGAAGACTTCGGGTCCAGAAAAGATCAATAAGTCGAATGAGGAGTGGAAGCGAATACTGTCGTCCGAACAGTATTACATCACCAGGCAGGCCGGGACCGAAGCACCTTACTCGAGCCCGTTACTTGAAATTCACGATAAAGGCACCTTCAATTGCGTCTGTTGCGATCTTCCACTGTTTAGTTCAGGCACAAAATTCGATTCTCAAACTGGCTGGCCAAGTTTCTGGGCGCCAATCTCCAAGCGGAACGTTCAGGAAAAAGTTGACAAGAGCCTCGCCGAAGTTCGCACCGAGGTTTTGTGCGCTCAGTGCGATGCCCACCTTGGACACGTTTTCGAGGATGGTCCGCCACCAACTGGCCTGCGCTATTGCATGAATGGGGTGGCTTTAAAATTTTCGCGCAAGGCCTAAGAGGCTTTAATTTCCATTACAACGGGGGGTCGCGAGCCCTATTCGACCTCCAAATACCTTCGTTTTTCCCGCCATCCTGCCTTATCCCGCTCAAAATTTGTCGAAAAATCGATGTGATCGATCGTCCTGGTTGACCACATGTTAATGAGAGCGGCGATTCTCGAAGTTATCCGCTCAATGAAGTGTTGGGCGGCACCCTTCCCGTACAAACGCAAACAATTGAAGAGGAGCAGTGAGCTGAGGTGGCCCAGATCTTAATCGACGCTTACCGCTCGGATCTACAAACGGCGGTTGCTTAACTGACTCAATCGAGGTCCAACAGGAGAAACGACATGCGTACTCAAAAAGAGTTAGAAGAAGAGCGCAAGCGAGTTGGGCCACTTAAGTTAGATCTCGCCTTTCGCTCAGAACGCCGGCCGGAGTCACTAAACAATCGGAATGGATTGAGATTGCTCGACCCGAGAACTTTGGAGTCGGATTTCCAGGATTGGGCGCGAGATTCTGTCATTGAACATAAGCTGCCTGGTCTCCGAGGTGTGCACATAAGACTTAAGCTCGGCGATATAACCTCGAAGGACGCCCGCCAGCTAGCAGAGTTAGTGCGCAGGTTTTCTGCAAACGAGTTGAAAGTTTCAATAGGACAGAACCTGTACCTCCCATGGGTTCGAGAAGAAGAACTGGCCGATCTCTATGCTTCCTTGAAGCAGATTGGTTTGGCTGATAGCGGGGTCGGAACCGTTGCCGACGTAACCACTTGTCCCGGAGCCGACACGTGCCGGCTTGGGATTGCCTCAGCCAAAGGCCTTGGTACTGCCATTTCAGAAGCCTTCGAGCGACGGCTTTCTGAATATCAAGAATTGGCCCGACTCTTAAGAATCAAAATTTCCGGTTGTCCGAATGGTTGCGCACAACATGGAATCGCGGATATCGGCTTTCATGCCGCTGCCCTCTCTCACGAAGGCAGGACCATCCCGGCTCATCTTTTGTTTGTCGGCGGTAGGACCGATCCCGGCTCCGCAACTTTTGCTCGGATGTTGGGGAAGTTTCCCGCTAAAAATTGTGTGGACGTAATTGCGACCCTACTACGCGTATATAAACAGGAGAAATCTCCGACTGAAGAGTTCTGTGAATTTGTTAATCGTTTTGGCGACTCAAAGCTTAAAGAAGAGTTGGAAAAATGGCGCATGCCGAAGTCATTTGACGCCGATCCTGGGTTTTACGAGGATTTTGGCCACCAAAATGAGAGTTTCGCCGTTCGCCCGGGAATAAAAGGCGAATGTGCTGACAAAATCGTGCCCGAAACGGAACCGCATATTCAAACAGCGCGCGAGGGACTAGCACAGGCCGAAGCTTACCTGTATCACAAGGAATTCGAACATTCAGTCCGTGCAGCTTATGACGCGGCAGCCGCCGCCGCCCGCGTTTCGCTCTATGCTCGACTCGTTGACCCGTTCACATCCGATGAGGCCTTTTGGGAGTTTGAGAATCTATTCATTTTGTCCGGGCAAACTCAAGGTGCCTGGGCCAATCTATCATCTCGATTCCGTGAACTGAGAGAAGCAGAGACCAATGAGCCCAATACACGCACGATGTTGAACGTGGCCAAAGAGTTCGTTAACTACTGTGAACAGTTTTCGCAACTGCCCTGCACCACTTCTTGATTTTGCGAATACGAAATGATTCAGGATCTGATCATATTGAACATACCGCGCGGGTCGACAGTGACGCTGCCAATCGGCGTTACGAATCTGCAGTGGCAAACTTGTCTACGACGAATCGTTTTTCTCAAGCGAGCAGAGTTGACGTGGATTCCTCAGGACCCAAATCTCAAACTTTATACAGGACCGGAAGCATATCGTTTCCTGCTCGAAGTTATCTGTGGCCTGCAATCTCCTCTGATGGGTGAAACCGAGGTGATGGGCCAGTTCCGCAAGTTTCGAAACGAAGCTCAATTTCCGGCGACAGTTTGGGGTGAATCTCTGCAAAAATTGACCACCGATCTGCTGCGCGATGCAAGACTTGTTCGACAACATCATTTGCAAGGCCTGGGCAGCCAGTCATACGGAAGCCTGGTGCGCAAATGTGTGAAAGGCAGCACCACGGTTGCACTCTTGGGAACTGGAAATCTCGCACAAGAGATTCTCCCGTGGTTGAACGAAAAAGATATTGCGGTGCGTTTGTTTTATCGGAGTTCGACTCACGCTCAGAGATTAATGGACCGATATCCGTCCATCAGCCTCAGTCGTTTCTCAATGGAAGACGCGTTCTGGATGCGAAAGTCTGCTGCTCTTATCGTCGCAGCCCCGATTCGAGCTGTCGAGATAAGCAGGTGGATCGAGTTACAGGACACAAAGTTTTCGATAGTTGTTGATTTGCGAGGTGAGGCGGCTGAGGATCCCATTGAGTGTGGAGTAACTGTAGTCAAATTAACAGAGCTGTTTGATTCATTAAGGACCGAGAAGGCGCGGGTGGCCCAACTGGCATCCCGGGCGCTGGAAGAGATTAAGCTCCTATCAATCCGCCGTAACCAACCCTTACGCCGCAACCAAACGATCAAGTTGCGAGACACCAGGTCAGTACCGACACGCGGTAGCGTCGGGTGTGCCTCGTGTTATTAGCTGCTGCACGTTACATGAAGCTCACCCGACGCTACCGCGTGTCGGTACTGATGACCGGGTCTCGCATTGCCCGATAGGCCTACTGCCCTCTGGAAGGAGCTATAAAAGTTTCTGGGTTGGATGACGGGTTTTGTCCCACGGATCTGTGAAGTAAGGATCATTGGAATGGTCATGCTGCTCAAGGGTTAGCATCCTCTGCACGCTGGGCGAGTCACAATTCGTAAAGTCACGCGGCGATCCGATAAAGCTGATTCTACCCTCTTCCAACATCATGATGCGCACTGGTGGCAGCTTGTCCTCAGCAGCTTCCGAGACCACGATTTCCTCGTCCTCTTTAACAGACGCAACAAATCCGGAAAGATATGGAATCTCCGCCGGCTTCTTGGTCACGTAGATCGAAGATATGTGGTTCACATCCCGGGCGCGAATTACGAGATCAAGGACCTGGACCGCAACCATTGGATCAAGACTCATAGTCGGCTCATCAAACAACATGATCGAGGGCCATCCTATCAAGGCCCTGGCTATCTCAAGTCGCCGCTTCATGCCGCCTGACAACTGTTCGGGAAACTTTTCTTCTTCTCCGTTCAATCCCACAAAAGTTAGAACTTCGGTAACTGCCGTATTGACCCTTTCATCATCCCAGCCGTTCTCTCTCGGGCGATACGCGGCATTCTCAAAAACGGTCAAACCGGTAAACAACGACTCCTCCTGAAACACCATTCCCATTAAGCCACCTCTGATTGCTAGCAACTCATCTTCGGACAGTGTTTCGATCTCCTTACCACGAACAAAGATCTGGCCCTCGTCAGGTTGCAACAGTCCGATAGCCAGGCGAAGCAAAACTGACTTTCCAGATGCAGACTCTCCAACGAGCATGATCAATTCGCCTTGAGCCAGTTGGAAAGAGATACTCGAAAGAGCGGGTTTGCCGTCGAAACTCAAACTAACGTTTCGAAATTCGATTGCCGGAAAGGACGTCTCAACTACGGTTTGTGCTGTCATAGATCGCTCCAATGAACTGAACGTATTCATCGAGGGCGAAGGTATCTCTGTGCGCAGCTTTTAGCAACTATTTCGTGGAAGCCGGTTTGTTTTCTGCAGTCATCATCTACATTGCTCAACCTCTTCTGCCGGACCGCACGCGTCCTCGCGGGCCCCCCTCCTTATCAGTCAAGAGTCTTCGACGAGAGAAAGCGTAATAGGCGATCCACGAAATCACGCGAACCAGATCCGAGTTTAGGCACTCTCCGATGTTTGCTACTGCTGCAAGAGCTTGAGACCTTCGGCTATAGGCGGAAACTCTGTGAGGTCTTCTTTCTTTACACCCCAGGTGGTGAACATGTAGCCGAGTATCTTCGGACCTGACTGCAACTTACTGAATCTAATTAAAGCCGTCGTCGCCTCAATGTTCTTCCATCCCGCGGGCAATACACGAAACCCCTTACCGATAAACAGCGGTATTGATGGGTAACTGTCTTTTAACTCGTAGTGCCACGGACAGACAATGATGTCTTTAGGAATCAGATCGAGCGCCGGCGCGGTTCCATTGGTCGCACCTTCCCAGTCGCCCAGTTCAAACTTCTTACCATCAATTAAGCGGTCGGCCCACATTAGCATCTCTACTCGTCGCTTTTGAACCAGATGAGAGTGAATCTTCTTAACCGCGTCGGCAAACAGCACGGCGGGATCCTTGCCCTTCGTTGACGGGGACATTTCGGAACCCAGTAGAAACACTTCATCCATTCCAACGTGGAAGGCGTCAGCTTGAAATGCATCTATCAGTTCATCCATCAACTGGAAAACTATAGGCCAAACCTTTGGGTTAAGAGGATCCCATTCGCGACAATAAATTCCTTCGTTATTCGGAAAGGCTCCTGGAGTGATATCGAACTCGGGGTAAACAGTAAGGAGGGGGTACGTCGTCTCTTTCCATGACTGATGGCCCAACGACTGAAACTCCGGGATCAGACGAATTTTGAACTTCTTACAGAGGCTCGCAAATTTTCTTGCTCCAGCGCGAGTGATCGGACTCGAACCCCGTTGTAATTCCGGATGCGACTTGAAGGCAAAGCTGTAATCAACCTCGAGGATAATTACGTTAATACCCTGCTTCGATAGTGAGTCGAGGCTCTCACCGAGAAGTTCGAGATCGTTATCGCTGTTGTAATCGAGTAGGTGTATTGCGCGCCACTGTTTCGCCGGCTTTCCATGTGCGCAGACAGTCCAGGCAAGACAAATCAGCAGTGCGACGACAAATAGATGACGGGCCATATATCATCCTGAACGTTCGGGTTGTGCAAGAAAATAACATCTATCTTATCGAACAGGAAACTGAGGGTAATCCGAATGTATTGTTCGACAGAGAAGAACTGCGGAGGGATACAAAACAGGCGAGTCGAGGATCTTACTCGAGATAGTGTTCGCTCAGACTTGATTTTAACTCGTCAGGCACGCCGTACCACCGGGCTTGAACGAGGTCGGATGAGGCGAAATCATTAGCTGCTATTCGCGAAACCAACCACTTGCCAAGTTCCGTTTGGTAGCGCCAGCGGTAAAGAGGTCCATCCGCACGCCGGCTGTAAAAGGTGGGATAGACGCAATACGCATCGGGGAGACTCTTCACGTCGGTATATACTCGAAGTCCGTTCATCGTGCTAGTCGGCTTCCAATTATTTCAGTACAACACCTTGTTCAAACAAACTAACATTGTTCGTCGAACGCTTAGACTAAGAATTGATGTGCATGACCTCGTCGTTGTCGCTCCGGAGAAAAACCGACGACACCAGAAACCCGATTATACAAGCGCACATCGTCATCACTACGGCCCATAACAAGTGGCCCGTGCCACCCTGGGAATTCGGGAGACCAGTTGTATCTGCAAATGTAACGAATCGATAAAATTGCCAAACAGCGAGACTGCTCAAAACCATTAGAACGATTATGGAACCCGCTAGATTCTTTTTGTTCTCTCTAACATAGCTCATTTATTTTCCTACTGTCCCGTTTATCACTACCTGCTGATCTTGCGATCCGATTCAGCAGGCCTTCATCGGAATCCCTACGCCGCTAATGCGTGAACGTAAGGACTTATAAGCTCAAATGTTTTTACCATCGGTGTGCCTTCGACCACGTCAGCCAACTCTCTTAGAACTTGTAAGTGTGCCGTTTGCTCGTAGCGTGCTTCATCCTCAATTGAATTCCACAGGCTGCAAACAATTATCTCGGAATGTCCGAGATTAAGGTGAATCGTTTCGTCTAAGAAACCGTGCTGCTCGCGCAGTATGGCAGTAACGACCGTCTGATGAATTCGAACGAACTTAAAGCCAGCACCTGGCTTCAGCTTCAAAGTGACTTGCCGGCCGAACATACTTTGCTCCTGATTTTTGGAGTGCTGTTAACTTCAGGTGGTCTGGATGATTCCAGAAGAGCTGAGAAGGAGTGAGCGAAACTCGATTCAACTTAGACCTTACGCTCGCCTTAACTAAGTGTCAATCTTAGGAGAAACTCTACGTAATGTTCTTTCTGTTACCTCACCTCACCCTGGCAACTCATGTCACGCAGATCTGCAACGATGGTTCAGCCATCGGTTACTGGTGCGCCCATTTGTCGCAGCCAACGGAAGTGAGAAACAAGGCCGGACCGGAACGAAGGATGCTCACGATAGGTTATGCCAAAATCGCGACAGGTCTTTTCCACCAGATGAGATAGCGCAGGGTAATTTACATGGCAAATGCGCGGGAAAAGGTGATGTTCAATTTGGAAATTTAAGCCACCTAGCAGCCAGCTCTCGGTTCGACTGCGTCTGGCAAAATTGACAGTGGTCTCCACCTGATGAACCGCCCAGGCATTTTCCATTGAATAGCTGTCGTCGCGAGGCATCGGAAAGTCAGCACCTTCGACGCAATGCGCCAGTTGAAACACTACACTCACAACAACACCCGCTACGCTGACGGTAAGCACATAAAACAGCAGGACCAACCAAAAGCTGTGGAAAAAGGAAGGGATGACAAAAGCCAGAGTGAAAAATAGCGACTTGCCGCCGATGAACCCAACGAAATCCCAGAGTTTTGGACGACGAATTCGCGTCGAACCAATTCTTCCAAGGATTACGTCACGAAAATCATCGTAGAGGTGCCACTTGATGACGTTGAGCCCGTAGAGCGGCCACAGGTAAAAGTGCTGGAACCGATGAAAACCTAAACGCTCCTGGTGCGGGCTCAGGCGACCGAAGATGCCTAGATCAATATCAGCGTCATGGCCAGTGATGTTCACATAGGTGTGATGGACCACTGCGTGTTTCCAATGCCAGACGTAAGAACTGCCGCCAATTAAGTCCAACGTCATGGCCATCAGTTTATTCACCCACTCGTAATCCGAGTAAGAGCGATGTCCTCCATCGTGCTCAATGTTGAACCCGATGACGGCCATGGCTAGACCGGTAAGTAAAGCGAGCGGTACTGCCTGCCACCATGTTTGCGCAACAAACACCAGGAGCGAATAACAACCCGCGAAGAAACCGAGAATAACGGCTGTCTTCAAATACATTTCGGGACAGTCACGCTGGCGACGTCCACTGACGCGAAAATACTCATCAACTCTGCTTCTTAGTTCCTTCTGAAACGCGTTATCGCGTGCAAAAGTTAATACCCCAGCAGCCTGCTCGCCCTTTATTGTTTCTGCCATTTACTCACAAACTCCTAATCGTCGTGCGCTCACGATTCTCCTCATCTACTCTACCTAAGGACACGGTCCGATTTCTAAGGCAAAAGTCAAAAGAGGTGGGGCCTTACAAAAACATTACACAAGGAGCCGAGCTCCTCCTTAACCTGGATAGGTCGGCAGGCAAGAATCCAGCGCTGTGAAGTACGTGAGGTCAGCTTGAGAGGCATTGATGATGAGGGAGATCACTCTGGCTACACCTGGACCACGCATAGGCCACTATGTTCGAGGTTCTTAACTACTACAGATATCCTGAATTTTCTTCAGGGCCCCTCTCAACACATCTCCCTCGCGTGCAATACAAAAGCGAAAATAATTATCAAACTCATCGCCATCTGCAAATGCGCTTCCAGGAACGCCAGCGACGCCGTTCGCTATCAAAATCTCATTTAACTCCATCGCATCGCGATACCCTTCGGGACTTCTGGCCCACAAGTAGAACGCCGAATTTGAGTCGTAGATCTTAAAACCGGCCTGCTCCAATGCAGTCGCCGCCAGCTGGCGCTTACCCTCAAATAGCTTTCTTAACTCTCCGTAATAGTCTGGATCTGACATCAAGACCTCGCCCAATGCTTTCTGAAGAGGCGTCGGCGAACAAACATAGAAGACGTTATTCGTAGTGTTGAGTGGAGCAATCAACTGACTTGGTCCAAAAACATAACCAAGCCGCCAACCCGAGATGTTCCACGATTTGGAGAATGAGTTTACCGTGATGGTCCTTTCAAACATTCCCTCAAGAGTCGCAATTGATATGTGCGTACGATCGCCGACTACATAATGCTCATAAACTTCATCAGCGATGCACAACAAATCAAACTCTTTACATGCGTCGGCAATAATCTCGAGTTCGGCCGCAGTGAAGACCTTGCCGGTCGGATTCGCTGGACTGCAGGCAATGATTGCGCGCAGCGGAAACTCGGCGCGGCTCTTGAGCTCCCTGCAACGAGCACGTAATTCATCCTTATCTAACTCGAGATTTTCACCGTGCAGTGAAACTACTTCCGTGCGGCCGCCTAATTCATCAAGGATACGACGGTGATACGGATAGTATGGTTCGAAAACCAGCGCCGAACTCCCCTCCAAATAAGTGTGTGCAATTGCTATCAAACTACCGGTTGCACCGGGAGTAATCATCAGCTCAAGTGGAGTAGCTTTTGGATCGACCTCTATTCCATTGAATCGCGAGATCTTTCTGGCGACTGCCTCACGCAATTCAGCCACGCCTTCAGCCGGACTGTAATGATTCTGACCCGCATGGATTAACCTGCTCGCAGCGTCAGCGAGACGAGGGTTGATAGCGAGTTCCGATTGCCCCTGGACCAGGTTGCCAGACGGCGGAACCAGGCGGGTAATCGTTCGAATGTCAGGTTGTCTTTTCGTCCGTTCAGTTTTCATAACAGATGATGTCATCATGTTCTAAAGATAAAATCTTAGTGGCAAGTTTCGACTTCCGGTTTTCCAAGTCGAAAACTGTTTCTTCAAATTCTGTTGAGTGAATTCTTTTACAATTCCCTTCTCAACTCTTCATGTAGTTGGCGGTGATGAATAGTACCAGACTGTGTCTTACAGTGTTAGTAGAGGCGCCCTCTGGGGCGACGCACCGTTGCAGTTGAAATGCTGATATAAGGCGAGTTAATGAGAAAAGTGCGACCACCAATGGCGAGTTTGGATTTTTGGTTCGTCGAATTGTTCGCCTTCCGTCGGATCAGGGCTCGAGCGATGACCTGTCATGCGTTCAATTCTTATCCGGTAGAAAATAGGAATCAGTGAGTGTTGAGAGTCGCGATGAGTCACGCTAACCGCCGCAGGTTCCCACCACATCATCCGTTTGGAAAGTAAGCTGTACGCAGTCATCCTTGCCGCTTGATATTCCGGACGATCTGGCAACTCTTCATAATGTCCGAACACGATGACGCTATACCATGAGTTGTGAGTCTGACGTTGATCGACCTCGATGCAAACCTTGGGGTTCTCTCGCATCCATTGCACCTTTTGACCAAGCGTCGTGAATGCGTAGATGTACTCATGGTGAAGGGCAAAAGATGTGGGCACGACATAAGGCTGGTTATCTTGCGCACAAGCCAACCTCGCAACGCCTGCCTCATTTAGTGCTTGTCGACATTCTGCCTCTGTCATCTCATGAATGAACATAAAACCCCTTACTTTTATCCATTCAGATTGCAAAAACTATTCCGAAGCCTGGAGATGCTGAATCCTAAGGACGCGAAGCTACTGGCTGCGAAGTTTTTCACACTTGCGAGAAATTTTGACGAGATCGAAGGATGGCCGGTAGATCTCGCCCTTGAACTACGCAGGCCTGTGTGGCGTCTTGTCACCACTGATCGAGTAATGGTGTGACAAAACGCCACCAGCCCGGCAGACCAGAAAGAGTTCAAGGAACGAGGGGAATGCCGCTGGCCAGATCGTAACGAATCGCCGCTCGAATCTTATTTTCGATCTGAAGATAGCGCGCCACCTTTTTTGCCGGCATTACGCGATTGAGCTTTGCAGCATACGACTTGCGCAATGCGACCTCATCCTGATCGATAACGATAGCGTCATTTGTTAGCTGCATAGCTTGCGCATCAGTCAAAGTCTTGTTGTTGTAAGCATCTGCATACGCGAGAATTGCTTTACCCAGTCGATCGTTAATACCCTGAAGATCCTTTTGATACATTTCGTAGATGGGCCAAAACACTTTTCCCTCGGCTTCGGTCAGGTCCATATTTGCTGCAACTACGAGTTTCTTATCAGCTTTCACCTTATCGAGCAGGATCTGCATGTTGGTATTAGCCTGGTTGTCCTGCGCTAGTACGGAAATCGCGCTTAAGGCGAAAATGCAAAGAAGCATCACTGGAATAATTTTCATGTTTCTTCTCCCTCATTTTCTACTTGAGTCCTAATTTGTGGGAGTGTCCCCTCGAGGGGTGCCACTGGTGCACATCAAGACTGCAAATGGAAAGAGGGGCGTCCACGCAGGACACCCCTACTGTCAAAATACTACTGACGTGCCATTGCGACACGAACGGCTTCGTGGGGTGAGATCAAGTGATCTGCGTCTACCGCGGCATCGGCGACATCAAGCTGCACACCTTTGATCCGTCCGGTGAACTCGTTGCCGCGTGGTCCATAGTCTTCGGATACGGGTGAGCCAGTATCTACGCCGACATCGCAACCGTCGTCAGCGGAGAAAATCATTGCGGCTGTAGATGCGATTTTGCCCGCACCAACTTTCTTGCCATCGACGAACAATGTCGCGGTTCCGCCTTTGCCTAGACCACCGCCATCATAGGCAAACTCCATTCGCACCTGGTGATCGCCTGAGGGCAACTTACTATCAGCCTCGACATAGAAGTATTGAATGCCAAGTAGGTTGTAGCAGTATTTGAGCTTCCCTTCTTTTGCATACAGCGTCCAACCGCCAATGTTTCCGCCTTGTGCAATGATTACTCCTTCAGCACCGGAATCCGGAACGGTAAGCTCAGCGGTCACAGCATGCGACTTATTCTTGACGCTGACGACGGAGTTTTCTGAGAGGCGTCCCATGCCGCCAAAGAGCAGTTGAGAGTTTCCGCGAATCAGCACCGGCCTGCCTGCAAGATCCGGGTTGAGCCGTTCAGCCACCTGATCGTCAAGCGGAAGCACGTTGTAGCGCGTGGCCTCGATCAACCACAGCCGCTGTAATTCGTACAGCTTCTCTGGCATTTCCTTCGCGAGATTCTTCGACTGACTCCAATCCTTGTTCGTGTCGTAGAGTTCCCAAACATCATCATCGAAAGCGGGAACAGTTTCACCAATCAGCAGCCATGGCGTCTTGTGCCGGGTCACAGCGGTCCAACCCTTGTGATAGATGCCACGGTTACCGAACATCTCGAAATACTGAGTCTCGTGTCTCTCGTCAGCCTTTCCATCGTTAAATGAATACAGCATGCTGACACCTTCGATTGGGTGTTGCGCGACGCCATTCACCGAGGTTGGTTCAGGCAGTCCTGCCGCTTCCAGAATGGTCGGGGCAACATCGATTACATGATGAAACTGCGAACGAACTTCACCCTTGCTCTTAATGCCGTTCGGCCAATGCACGATCGTGCCGTTTCGTGTGCCGCCCCAGTGTGAAGCGACCTGCTTGGTCCATTGATACGGCGTATTCATGGAATGCGCCCAACCCACTGCGTAGTGGTTATAGCTTTCTGGTCCGCCAAGCTTGTCGAGTCGCGCCATCAAAAATTCTGGTGTCTCGAGCGCAGCGGCGCCATTGAAGTTGATCATTTCGTTGTAAGTACCGTTGAGGGTACCTTCGGCTGACGCACCGTTGTCTCCGATTATGTAATAGACCAGGGTGTCGTCGAGGATTCCCAGTTTTTCCAAGTTGTCGAGCAGGCGACCAACATGATAGTCCGTATATTCAAGGAATCCCGCGTAGACTTCCATCTGGCGTCGCAGCACCGGCTTGAGAGCTTCTGGCATTTCGTCCCAGGCAGGAATTTCTTTGTGCCGCTCGGTAAGCTGGCAATCTGGTGGAATGACTCCAAGTTTTTTTTGCAGCGCAAAAATTTCTTCACGCAGTTTGTCCCACCCCTCGTCAAACTTGCCTTTGTACTTATCTGCCCAATCTTTTGGAACGTGATGCGGCGCATGTGTCGCGCCTGGCGCGAAGTAGATGAAGAAGGGCTTGTCAGGGATGAGTGCTTTTTGTTGACCGATCCAGGAAATTGCCTTGTCGGTCATGTCTTCCATAAAGTGATAGCCCTCTTCCGGTGTTCTCTTCACTTCAATTGGAGTAGTGCCTTCATAAAGCGATGGATACCACTGATGCGCTTCGCCGCCTATGAAGCCGTAGAAGTACTCAAAACCGCCTCCGCCCGTCGGCCAGGCGTCGAATGGACCAGCCGGGCTCGTCTCCCACACGGGTACTTCATGACACTTTCCAAACTGGGCTGTCGCATACCCATTCAGCTTGAGCGTTCTGGCTATTGGCGACATTGTATTAGGTAACACGGAACAATAACCGGGAGAACCACTTGCGATTTCGGTGATACCTCCCATTCCCGCCGAGTGGTGATTGCGACCGGTCAAGAGTGCTTGTCGCGTTGGCGAGCACAACGCGGTCGTATGAAACCGGTTGTACTTCAAGCCATTTGCCGCAAGCCGTTCTGCGTTTGGCGTTTGGCATGGACCACCGAAAGCACTCGAAGCGCCAAAGCCAACATCATCAATCAACAGGACAAGAACATTCGGAGCGCTTTTCGGCGGCCGCAGTTGATGGATAGGCGGATACTTCGTGTCGGGGTCCTTCGCGTCATAAGTAATTAGTCCAGTGCGTGACGGATCCGGAATCGGCAGGACATTCCGGGATATATTTTCATCAGACATCTTAATTGTCTCCTTGTTACAATCGGTTGATCTTCAGGCACGCACGTAGGGAGCCTTTATCCGCGCCTTCTGAATATTCCCCGTCGGGCAGCCGGCTAACTCGATTGGGGATGCGGGCACCGCGCCTTTTGTTCAGTCTTGGTTCTCAATAAATGAAAACAGAGTTCTTGAAACTTAAAGGGCATGAGTTTACTGCTTGGAAAGATCGGCGGGTAACTGTCAATAATGACAGTTGTCATGAAGCGAGGGGAACAAATTGCCCGCAAAAAACGACTGTTTGGGGTTCAAGTTCCTCATCAGAGGTATCCTTTGAAAGGATAGCGGAACCTTAGAAGTGGAATGCGAGCGCTGCGCCCAGCGCGTTTACGTGAGGCGTGCTGGAGCGACTATCGTTTTGGCGAATAAAATAGAGGTCTAAGATCACTTGGCGCCGTACTCATCGCGACGTAGAGCAAGAGGAAAGGCCGTTAGCTTAAGCTCACGATTTAACGATTGAGCCTTTGCTCAATACCTGGAAGTGAACGTACTTGAAACTCAGGCTCTATTGTCTTAGCAAGTACCAGCGCTTTTTCGTATGCCGCGCGCGCCTGGTCCACCTGGCCCAGCGCTTCGAAAACATCTCCAAGTATCAACTGCGTCTGCACTTCATTGGGCGCCAGCATCACCGCGGTCTGGGCCTCAATCAAGGCCTGTTCTGCTTGTTTTGCCCCGAGTAAGTTCTGAGCCTTCTGCATATGGTTCAGAGCTGACGCGAGTGGTATCTCGAAGTGCCCGTCGAACACGAATACCCCATGTTGGATTACGTCAGTCGGTGTCAGGTGCTTGAATTGTTCATATGGATTCAGGGTTCCCGGCCCAAATTCGAAACCTGAGAGAGTACCCGCGCTGATCAGTACCGGTCCATCTATCGAGACAGGAACCTCTAGACGTTCGTTTAACCAAAGTGTCACCACCGTCGGCAATGGTCTGCAAGGTATCCCGTAATACTTGAAATCGGCCACCGCTTCACCAAAATAGACAAACCAACAGTCTTGCACGCCACGCCGATCAAGATACACCTTCGTGGCTTTGAGTTGTTGAGCCCAATCCACATTCGAGTCGGTCAAATACTTGTAAGTCTGTGATGGTCCACCCCACATTTCATTTGCATAAGCGATATAAGCAGGAAACGTCCGCAGGGATGAGACGGCGTGTATTACGAGGAGACTTGCCACAACATAACCCCATTTACGATTACGTTTAATGAGGGCCCACGCAGCTCCTCCAATTAGGACTGAAAGAAAGACGTAAACCGGCAGAATGTGACGTACACCGATGTTCATCCCAACCGTGAACGCCACCACCAGATAAAAGGCCGGCGGCACCGTCAGGAAAAGAATCTCGCGCCAACAGTTCAGGCGACGAGCGCCAATCACAATCAGAGACATGAGGAGAAGGACCAAAAACCCAACTGTCGATTTGATCAGGAAAGCAATCGGAAAATAGAACCACACTCCGTGAGCATAGATCTTTCCAAGGACATAGCTGGTATAGAAGTTAGCTGTTAGACGAACGTCCGCTAATCCGTAGAGGTAGGATTCAGGCAATACGTGCCAGCGAGCGAGCGTGGAAATGGTCCAGGTCTCGTGAGGTTCCAGTCCTTTTATGTACTCAGCTAAAGGTGGACTCAGCTGCAACCCATCCGGGCGTGCCTGATAACGGAATCCATAAAATGACCACAAAATCACCAGGCCGATCAGGGTTATGCCGGCCAGTGAAGTTACGATTTTTAGTGATTGTTGGCCCAGTACTTTTCTTATCTGTGAGGTTCCAATCGCATTTTTCGTGCTACGAGCGATTTCAGCAAACGCCAGCAGCAAAAGAATCGGTAATACGAGGAAGCCAGTGTGTTTCGAAGCCAGGGCCAACCCGACCGCTAATCCGACCACCGCCATTCTCCAGATCGTCGGAAATTTTACGTAACGATAGAAGGCGTAGACGCTGGCAAACATGAAGCATGACAAAGCCGAATCGGTAGTCACAAGCGCGCCGTGCGCCAACAGATTCGGATCGAAAGCGAGTAGTGACAGAGCGATAAAAGCTGCGCCAGTCCCAAAGAATTCTCTGGTAGCCAGAAAGACCAGCAGGCCAAGTAAGATGGTGATGGTTCCAGCGGCAAGACGAGTACGCCACAGGATCTTCTCTGCGTCGTTCCCATACAGAAAATCCTTACCGTCGATAAATGCCTCTTCTTTAAAATAGCGATCTTGCAGTTCAGGCGTTTTGAGTGGGGACGAGAATAGAGGCAGTGTCGCCAGGAGCTTCACCATCGGCGGATGCTCTGGGTTCAGGCCAAAGTCGGCATGAGTCCATGATCTGTACCCGGCGAAGATGTGATTAGCTTCGTCCCAGGTTTGAGATTCTTGTCGGATCGATAAAACCAATTGGAGACCAAGAATGAGCAGGAGTGCAATCACGCCTCCCGGCACAAGCACATCACGCCAGGTTCTCGAACCGTCCAAAGTGTTGGTCCTTTCTGATTAGTTACAAGTTCTCTGCGTGTTTACCTGGTAACTAGTGCATCCTGAATGGTCCACCGTGCGGCTCAGGTTCGAGATCAGGCCGACTGGAATCCTGGACCACTTCATGCATCTCTAACACGTTTGCTTTTGAAAATGCTTCTTTCGGTAATGAGCCGGATTGTGCGTGCCCTTTAACAAAGGCATCTGATCGCACCCAGTTCAGGAAGTCCTCACGGCTATTCCAGAAAGTAAAAACGACATAAGGATCACCGTCGTTAACTGGTCGGAGAATCTGATTCGAGATGAAGCCCGGCATTTGGTCCACCAGACCCGCCCGGTCGCGAAAGCGCTGCTCAAAGGCGGCAGCATATTCCGGTGCTACGTAGATCCGATTTGCGACAGTTATCACTACTTGTCCTCCCTTTTATTTGGCGAACGGATGATAGCACTCGCCATCCTCACTCGTCTGTGGCCGGCTTTGAGCGCAGGCGTTTGATCTGTGACCGTCGGGCTTTTTGCTCGAGTGTGCGATTCTTTGCGCTGCGTGGTACTCGGGTCGGAACACGTTTCGCGGGCCGGTAGTTCAATTCCGCGACCTTTTTTCGTAGTCTTTCCAGACAAAGAGATTTGTTCCGATGCTGGCTGCGCTCTTCTCGAGCGGTAACAACGATGCCGGAAGGAAGATGACGCAGCCGAACTGCGCTTTCGGTTTTATTGACATGCTGTCCGCCGGGTCCGCTCGACCGGAATGTGTCGATCTCGCACTCGCGCAGCAAGTCATCGTCTGACTCAGGCAGTATAATCATCCGGCGACAGTATATCCGTTGTCCGTAGACTGTTGAGTTTGTCGGAGGGTTCTCGCAATCGGAATGACCAATAAGGGGCTCCTGATGACCCGACGATACGATGTAACCCTAACGAGTTAACCTTGAGCCTACCGCTTCCAATCGTCGATGGAGTTGGCCCGAGCCGTCAATGGCTTCCTTCGGGCCCCTGGAAAACCGTCGTCGAATTTCTTGAGAACCAATATCCCCAAATCGACCCGGGGATCTGGAATTCGAGAATTGCTAAAGGCCACGTGATCGATGAAGCTGGTCACCTCATTGACGGAACGACTCCTTATCGACCGGGCGCCTGTATCTTTTATTATCGCGAGCTCGAGAATGAAGCGACCATACCTTTTGCCGAGGACATTCTCTACCAGGATGAACACATCCTGGTAGCAGATAAACCGCACTTCCTGCCAGTTATTCCAGCAGGACGATTTCTTCATCAAACGCTACTGGTGCGACTACGAAAACAAGGCGCACCCGAAGCACTGGTTCCTGTTCATCGCTTGGACCGTGAAACTGCGGGAGTGGTCCTTTTCTCACTCAATCCAAAAACCCGCAGTCACTACACTGCCCTCTTTCGCGACCGCAAGGTGAATAAGATCTACGAAGCTCTGGCCCCAATTCGACGGGATTCAAAACTCTCATTCACGCGAACCAGTCGTATTGTGCAGGGAGAACCGTTCTTCCGGATGAAAGAAATCCCAGGATCGCCCAATTCCGAGACTCACATCGCCGTGATTGATAATGTTGGAAGCCTCAATCTGTATCAGTTACGTGCAATCACCGGCAGAAAACACCAACTTCGCCTTCATATGGCCGCTTTAGAAATTCCTGTAATTAACGACAAACTATATCCGGTGTTAACGACATCAGATAGTGACGATTTTTCCAGGCCGTTGAAATTGCTGGCCAGATCGATTTCATTTCAGGATCCGGTCACGGGCCGGCGTCATTTTTTCGAAAGTAGCAGAAAACTATGAGCACTCCTCTTAATATGCATACTGCCCGTATGGCAATGAACCGTGACCCGGATCTCCGGGAGTGGGTAGAACAATGGTTAAAGAGTAAAGAACGAATTTCCACCACCAGCATGACTGAGGAAGAATTCGAAAAACACTGGCTCTATGTTCGCCCCGAAAGAATGCACGAGGGCGCCCTCGAAGCATTGAGCGCTTACCAGCAACAACACGAAGGCTAATCCACGTTCTTCGTCCCCGCCGAGATAAACCTTAATTCTTATCTGAATTGGGTTCTCAGTTATTGGAACATAAGAACTGGCGTAGACTTATGACTGCGGCAACCTTGCCAGCCCATGACCCTGCCGCGTATAAGAGTAAAAACGAGGCAATAAAAGATGCAGGATGATCTTCAGCGGTTCGCCGCTCTAATCAGGCACGATAGTGAACAGATACTCAGTTCGTGGCGACGTGAAGTGCGTAAACTCCCTGGTGCCGCAGAGCTGGATATGCCCACCATAAATGATGAGGTACCACAACTCTTAGAGAACCTCGCTTTGGCACTGTCACGAGATCCGGAGACTGCGTCGACTGAAACCGAAACCATCTCTACCGAGCACGGACTGCTGCGATGGCAAGCTGGTTTCGACATTACGGAAGTTGTGGCGGAGTACAACATTCTGCGCGCCTGTTTACAGGAGGCTGCAGACCGTGATGGTCTAAAACTGGGTGTGGTTACGCTGCACATTATAAATCGTGTTTTTGACGAAGCGGTGGGCAGAGCGGTCAAAGCATTCGAGACAATGATGACCATCGAACTGCAACACCGACACGAGGAACACATTGCCTTTCTGCTTCATGATCTCCGCACTCCACTTGAAGCTTTGTCGCTAGCTACAGCTCTGCTTGAGCGATCCCTCAAGACTCAGACGCCTAATGCCAACCTTCAGGCGGCACTCTCAGTCTTAAAGGGGAATATAAATCGACTGTCAGAGAGAGTGCGACAGGTGTTGAGCGTCGAAAAAGGACTCGGGCGCACCTTCAGGCCGAAGTACACATTTCTAAACCTTAAGGACCAGGTTGACGAAATCATCCTTGATTTGAGTCCGCTGGCAACCTCGGCCGGCACCATCGTAAGCAACAACGTACCGGCAGATGTTGAAGTCTATAGCGATTTAAGACTCCTGGCGCAGATCATCCAGAACCTGCTATCGAATGCGTTGAAATTTACAACTCTCGGTAGCATTGAAATCGGTGCGCGACGAGCGGGAGAGGCGGGCACGGTTGAGTGTTGGATCAAGGATTCAGGTGAAGGAATCGATCCCGACCGATTAAATAGAATTTTCGAACGATTTGAAACCGACGCCCAGCCTGAAAAACGGGGGATTGGACTCGGCCTGGCGATTGTAAAAGAGATCGTTGAGCTTCACAGCGGCGAGATTCGAGTTGAGAGTACAGTTGGAGTAGGCTCGACCTTTTTCTTTGTTATTCCCGGACCACCTGAGGACCAGGATTGATAGAGAGTGTACTGAGTTCAGCTGGTGTGTTTGCTTTCAGGACTTACGATTGCGCATCGAAGCTCCATCAACGCGACCCTTGCTAACTTGCTTCTGATCTTGCAGTAGTTTTCCGATCATTAAGCCTAATCTCTCAAAATCCACTGGCTTGGTTAGGAAGTCAGTACATCCGGCTTTAATAGCCGCCTGATTGTTTTCGTCGCCATCCATTGCAGTCAGCATGATTATCGGGACTGCAACCCTGACCCCACTCATACCTCGTATATGGCGCACAAGCGTCAATCCGTCCATCCCTGGTAGTCCAAGGTCAGTGAGGATTAGATCAATATGTCTTACTTTGATCAACTCCAGAGCCTCTTCCCCACTCGCAGCGGTAAGTACTTCGTAGCCCTCGCCGGCGATCAAGAGCTTAAGCATTTCACGGGAATCTCCGTAGTCTTCGATCACCAGAATGACTGGCTGTTCGGCTGGTCGCGTCGGCATAGGCCCCCTTTAAATACCTTCGCTCACAACTGCGGAAGTCGGCATTGCTCTATTTCAGAGCAAGAGCCATACCCAGAATAGCTTTGCGGCAGTTCGAACATGCGTACGCAAGCGAACCAGGCGACGGAAACATCTAGAAGAATGGATTTGCTGACGAGCAGAATGAGGATCATCCGTCGAACTTATGCATCACGACCCGGCCCCAGTTTAATCCGCTCGCCTACTAACGGGAAAGCGCAGCGCAAGCTCCGTTATTCGAAGGTGAGGACAACACGGAATCGCACCTTGCCACTGTGCATCTGTTCATAACCCTCCGCGACACGATCGAGCGGGTATTTTTCGATCATCGGGTGCACACCATTGAGCGCGCTGAACTCTAATGTGTCTTGCGAGTCCTTTGCAGTGCCCGAATACCAGCCAGCGACAGAGCGCCGCCCCATGATCAGCGATAACGCATTAATCTCCAACGGTTCATTGGGAGCAGCGGGCACCAACAATTTACCGCTCGGGGCTAATCCATCAACCAGTGAAGAGATTGCCTTAGCGCTGGGTGCGGTTGCCAGAATGAGATTCGCGCCCCCAAGTTTCTGCAATTCAGCGACGACATCAGTGGCTGTGGCATCGATGTAATGGTGTGCGCCCAGCTGTCGCGCCAACGCTTCCTTATCGTTTCCTCGATTTATTGCGACGGTCTTAAAACCCATCTGGCGGGCATACTGAATTCCAAGATGTCCCAGCCCACCGATGCCATGCACCGCAACAATATCACCGGCTCGGGCGCCTGAATTCCGCATTCCGTTAAATACCGTGACACCCGCACACATGAAAGGGCCTGCTTCCTCGGCTGGTAAATCAGCAGGAATCGCAGCCAGCGCAGTCATCGAAACAACCAGATACTCAGCATAGCCACCATCGAAGGTAATGCCGGTAACCTTACGATTTATACACATGGCAAAGTCACCGCGACGACACTGTTCGCATACGAAGCAGTGACCGCCGTGCCATCCGATGCCAACGCGTTGACCTGTGCTCCAGGAAGTGACGTTATTGCCCACGGCATCAATTCGTCCGGCTATTTCATGACCGGGCACGCGTGGATATTGAAGACCAGGCAATAAGCCATCTTTGACGAGGACGTCGCTGTGGCAGATTCCACACGCCTCCACTTTGACCCGGACCTCTCCGACACCAGGTTCTGGAATATCTCGTTCAACCAATTCCCAATCGCCGCCACCTTTGCTAATTTGCGCAGCTTTCATTTTGGTACTCATAATTCCCCCTCTTTGCCCTAGGCCGCCTTATGTATGTTAACAAGTTAATAACTATCTACTTCGATCACTGCTTCAGCAAACGCCTGCGGTGCTTCTTGCGGTAGATTGTGACCGACACCACCTTTAATTAATCGGTGCGCATACTTGCCCGAGAATTTTTTCGCGTACGAGCTGCTGTCTGGATGAGGCGCACCGTTGGCATCGCCTTCAAGCGTAATGGTCGGAACCGTAATGACCGGCGCCTGTGATAGCCGTTGTTCGTATTCGTCGTACTTCGACTCGCCTTCAGCCAAACCGAGACGCCAGCGATAATTATGGACCACTATGTTGACATGATCAGGATTATCAAAAGACGCGGCACTGCGATTAAACGTGGCCTCATCAAAGTTCCATTTTGGCGAAGCCGTTTGCCAAATGAGCCTGGCAAAATCACGCCTGTATTTTTCATAGCCCGCGCGTCCACGCTCAGTCGCAAAATAATATTGATACCACCATTGAAGCTCAGCCTCTGGAGGTAATGGAATCTTTCCAGCCGCCTGGCTGCCGATTAGATAACCGCTAACTGAGACCATAGCCTTACAGCGCGCGGGCCAGAGTGCCGCGATGATGTTTGCGCTCCGGGCGCCCCAATCACAGCCGCCAATAATGGCTTTGTCGATCTTGAGCGCATCCATGAACGCTGTGATGTCGAGCGCGACAGCCGACGGCTGACCATTTCGTGAGGTTGTATTTGAAAGGAATTTCGTCGTCCCATAACCGCGTAGATAAGGAATTAGTACCCGGTAACCCTTCGCGGCCAATATTGGCGCGACATCGACATAAGTGTGAATATCGTAAGGCCAACCATGTAACAGGATTACTGGTGGTCCATTCGGTGGACCAACTTCAGCGTATCCCACGTTCAGAACTCCTGCCTCAATGGACTTTAGATCGCTAAATTGCGCATTAGAACCCGACTGCCCAATTATGATTTCGGTTGCACCAGCATCATTGGATTGTCCACCGAAGGAAGTGATTGCGCAGAGCTCTGTGGCGGCAAGACCCAATACGGCATTGGCCATGAATCGCCGGCGTTCGTATTTAATTTTCTCGTCCATCTATTTCACCCTTGCTGGAATTGTGCTTGTCACAGCCTACATCTCCGGATTGGGTTAGTTATGAAGTAATGATGTTCTTTTCGTTGAAATAGCAGACAATGTCGAAAAAAATCTTGTGGAAGAATAATGTTGTCGATAGTGCCGGATCACTGGTCCAGACAAAAACACTCGATCGAGTGGTTAATCCCTAACACCTTTGGGGAAGTGGAAGTATTTTTACGGAGTAACCTGCCGGTTGAGTGGGCTGCAGAAGTCATCCGCCGGCGAAACTTATGGGAGCCTTATGCCTTGCGACTTCGTTCGTGCTATTTCGTGTTTTTTCGTGGCTCGCCTGTGACGCTGCGAGAACAGTGATCCACTCAGGTCACACGAAATAACAGCAAAAAAATCCCAAAGCAAATTAGATTCTTGACACAGTCGAGCGGGCTGTCGTTAATAGTTTTTAAATGGCTGACGTAAACCACATCGTGAGCACGTGCTGCGAACAACACAACATTTGTCTCGACATAGGAACCACCAACTCGCGTGCCTGGCTCGTATGCGGGAACAAAGTCGTTGCGAGCGCGAGAGAGGAGATCGGCGTCAAGGTTTCGGCCAGTGAAGGTTCGAACAACAGGTTATTCGCCTCTTTAAGGAAGATGCTTTCGGATATCTCCACCTGGGGAGGAGGTGCTCATCAACCGCAGTGCGTCGCGGCAACCGGCATGATCACTTCCAGCTTGGGCCTAAAGGAAATCCCGCACGTTCCAGCACCAGCCGGCTTGCGTGAAATCGCCAGCTCATCAAAGTGGCATAACTTTCCTAGCATCAGTAATCTTCCGTTCCTGCTCGTGCCCGGTGTCAGTACTGTCTACTCAAACAATTCCACCATAGACGTAATGCGTGGCGAGGAGACACTTTGTCTCGGATTGATCGCCTCCGGCGCATTAGATCTGCCGGGTGTCGTCCTCAATGTTGGTTCACATTGGAAAGCGATCGAGCTCGACTCGAGTCGACGAGTTTTTTCCAGCGTTACATCACTTTCAGGTGAATTGATAGATGCGGCAAGGAAAAACACTGTCCTCGCTGGTTCCCTGCCCCGAGAGTTTCCCGAGTTGCTATCCTGGAATTGGGTCGAGCGTGGCATGGCAGAATCCCGTCAAACTGGTTTACCGCGTGCGCTCTTTCGCACGCGGTTGTTGGATCTTAATAAAGAAGGAAGCCCCGAAGAGCGACTTGCTTTTCTCGTGGGCGCCTTCATAGCAACCGATCTCGATGCGTTGTTGGCTCGCGGAATGTTCAACGAGCGCCAGGTCACGATAAACGGACATCGAACTATCGCCGAATGTTGGAGACAGGCTCTCGAACGAGAAACCATTCCCGCCTCAGTTCTGACCGCTGAGGATACAGAGCGCGCCTTTCTGAGGGGACTTCAACAAATCGTTGACGCCGCGAAATGATTCACCCACCTAGCTCACCAAGCGGCGGGCCCAACGTAAGAGACAACCACCGTCGTCAAATTTATTTGATTAAACCGAGGCGACACCTAAATAGTGTCGCCTTGTGTTTGGTAGTTTCGCTTGCACGATTCGCCTGGAACTCTGTTCACTGGCGGCGAGCTTCGATGAAGCTGATGCATTCACCCTGGTTATTGAAAGCATTCGGGAAAGTGAAGTTCCTCCAGCCATTATCCATGCACTCGCTTACTTCCCTTACAGGCCCACATTGGCGCTGATTATCAGGGATATTAAACGTTGTGGGATTTCCAAGCGGAACAACAAACGTTTGATAAGCAAAAGTAGGTACACCGCCGATATTCTTCGGTCTGTGGACTCTCCCGCCTTCCTCGAAAGCTTGACCGACAGTGTAAGATTTCTCGCCGCCGCACCCGTCCTCAACCGTGACGGTGCCTTGTGTCACCACGTTGAAGAGTGGGCCCGGATGATAGTGCCAGGCTCCCACCTCGCCTGGTGCAAAGCTGATGGTTCGCACGGTCACCGTCGCCGGTCCATCGAGAACTTCGGAGTAAGGAATGTTTCCCACACCAAGGACGTTGGTAATTGCGGCATAAGCTGTCACTCCGAAGAGAACCAGGGCGGTGAGACTAACTAAAAGGACAAGCTTTCTTACGGGTCTAATGCGACTCAAGACTTTCATTGTTATCTCCTTCTGCGTGAGAACTAGTTGTATTCGGGAGATCTGCTGCCACATGAGTCAGGCGGTGAACGCCTTCGACGGTAACCTGGTTATCGCGCTGCGTGACTTCGGCACGTGACAGTCCTCTACCCGTTAGGTTTCAGTTGTGGCAGTCGCAACGTTGGCTGCCCTCACTCCACTAATGCGCAAAATTGTTGAAACCGGGGTCAAAAATGCTTAGAAGGATTCTGGGTTTATTTCATTGGAGGCAGCCAGCATTGACGGTAAATCCGGCCAAGGACTATCCTCAGCCCATCTAAAAATTCATCTTTCTAGCTGAATTTCCAGGACAGTCGGTGACCCTTGTCTCAAAACATCACGCACTTGCTAAAAGAGTGGAGTAACGGTGATGAGCGTGCCCTCAACGAGCTCACCCCGCTTGTTTACGGAGAGCTACGTCAACAGGCTGCTCGATACATGAGGAAGGAACGACCGGGTCACAGTCTGCAAGCAACCGCACTGATCAACGAAGCGTATCTGCGTCTCGTTGATGTAAAGAACGTGCAATGGCAGAACCGGGCCCATTTCTTTGCTATCGCGGCCAACTTAATGCGCCGAATCCTTGTTGATCATGCACGAAGACGCGACGCTGAAAAGAGGGGCGGCTCTCAAGTCCTTCTGACGTTGGACGATGCCTTTGCTGCGCCGAAACATGGGGACGTCGATCTTTTAGCCATAGACCAGGCGCTAACGAAGCTGGCAACCATCGACTCTCAACAGGCGCGCGTTGTAGAGCTGCGCTTCTTCAGCGGCTTAACTGTGGAGGAAACGGCGACTGCACTGAACGTGTCACCCAAGTCGGTTAAGCGCGACTGGAGTGTGGCGCGTGCGTGGTTGCGACGAGAAATTGGCGATTAACGGCAACCAGCATGACTTCCCAACAATGGCAACTAGTTAAGGAAGTTTTTGAAGCGACGTTGGAGTGCGACTCAAAGGAGCGAACCGCTTTCCTCGATGGCGCCTGCTGCGGCGACGATGAGGTTAGGAAGGAAGTCGAGTCGCTCCTTACAGCACACGATCGCGACGGGGATTTCATGAACGAGCCAATTGGTAAGTTGATCCCGGATGATAAACCCATTCTCACAGCAGGTCAGCGGTTTGGACATTACGAAGAAATCTCTCTTCTTGGGCAGGGCGGAATGGGCCAGGTCCATCTCGCACTTGATACGCGACTAGGTCGCAAAGTCGCTCTGAAACTGCTGCCAATTTCCTACATTCACGATGCTGATCGAGTGCAGCGCCTCGAGCGTGAAGCACGTGCGGCCTCGGCACTAAATCATCCAAACATCGTCACCATCCACGAGATAGGCGAAGCGGAGTCTCTCCACTTTATGGCCACTGAGTTCATCGACGGTGTGACGCTTAGAGAGCACCTCACCAATGCGCGCATGACCGTAGGCGAGGTAGTAGAGGTGGGTGCCCAAGTTGCCTCGGCACTTCAAGCTGCTCACGAAGCTGGGATAGTGCATCGGGATGTCAAACCTGAAAACATCATGTTGCGACGAGACGGCGTTGTGAAAGTCCTGGACTTCGGACTCGTCAAACTAATTGAGGAGCACAGGACGGAACGAGAAGGCGAAGTGGATCCGATGCTCGCCGACTCTCACCCTTCCTTCGCCTCCACTTTTGTTACTTCTCCCGGCGTGGTCCTGGGCACAGTTGCGTACATGTCACCGGAGCAGGCGCGAGGGGAAGAGGTAGATCTCAGGACTGACGTCTGGAGTCTCGGCGTTCTTCTTCATGAGATGATCACAGGTCACGCCCCTTTCGTGGGCGCCACTCCTGGTGACGTACTTACGTCAATCCGCGAGCATGATGCGCCCGCACTGCCGTCTGACGCAGGCGTGCCGGTCGAGCTTCGTCGAATAGTTACAAAGGCGCTTACTAAGGAAAAGTCAGGGCGATATCAAAGCGTCGGTGAAATCGCGCGCGACCTCAAGAACTTGAAAGAGGAATTGACGGTTGAATCTCGGCTCAAGCGTTTTAGGCACTCAGACTCAAATCTGGACCTTTCAGTTAAAGTCACCAAACAAAACTTAGGTGAGACCGCCGACAATGCGGCGACGAAAACAAGAGTCAACAACTCAAATGCGTTCGTAAAGCATTTACCCGAACAGATCAAACACCACCTGGTTTTGACTGGAGCAGCGGTCATCTTGTTTACCGGAGTGATCGCTCTTACTTACCTCGCTATCAGTCGAAACAAGACTGACTTGGACGCAGGCCCGAAGAGATCGATCGCGGTTTTGCCACTCAAACCGATAGATGAAGCGCGACGTGACAAGATCCTTGAGACTGGGATCGCAGACACCCTCGTTCAGCACTTAAGTTCGATGCGAGGGTTTATTGTCAGATCATTTAATGCAACGCACGGATATGAGAATCCGGCCCAAGACGCAATTGCAGCCGGTCGGGAACAACAAGTTGACTATGTTATTTCGACATCCTATGAGCTGGGCGACGGACACATTCACATTAGGGCTGACATTGTTAATGTTGCGAGCGGACAAACTGAATACATTTACCAGTTTGAAAAAACCTTTTCAGATGTTCTTGTTTTGCAGGATGCAATAGCCGACGAGATCGAAAACAGGCTCCGCACACAATTCGCTACTACATCGAACCCAACAACTGCGAGGCGAGGCACGACCAATAAGGAAGCGTATCGACTGTATCTGCATGGAATGTATCTGGCAAACAACAGGAATATCCAGGATGCGCAACTGGCCGTTGAAGCGTTGGAGCAGGCAGTCGAGCTTGATCCGAATTATGCACGGGCCTGGGCAGGACTTGCGTATGCTCACCGCACTGTCAGTATCTGGAGCGACCTCACTACTCGCGAGACTCATGAAAAATCAATTGCAGCAATCAATAGAGCACTACAGTTAGACGAAAATTTATCGGAAGGTCATAGCGCGCTTTGCGAAAACAAATACTTGTATGAGTGGGATTTTGCGGGAGCCGAGCGAGAATGCAAACGGGCGATTGAATTAGAACCCAACTCCAGCCAGGCTCACGAAATTTATTCACGCTACCTGATGGGACGTGGGAGACACGACGAAGCAATTGCCGAAATCGAAACCGCGATCGACCTGGAACCAACTTCGAAATTCAATCAAAGAAATTATGGTCGCGCACTCTTCTACGCGAGACGCTATCCGGAAGCAGTCACTCAGTTCAAGCGTGTGATCGCGATGGATCAGAACTTTGTTGGCACGTACTCGTGGCTAACTTCTACGTTGGCACTGCAAGGCAAAGAATCCGAGGCATATGAATGGTTTCGCAAGCTTCTTTCGGTGCGAAAGGTGGACGATGAAACCGTTAAGACTTTTGAGAGGGCTTATCAAACGTCGGGTTGGCGTGGTGTTTGGCGCGAGTGGTTAACGAAATTTGACAAGGTGGGAGGAACAAATTTCGATGGCGCGGCTTACAACGCGCAACTTGGCGATCGCGACAAAGCCCTTGAGTATCTGGAAACCGTATTTCAGCGGAGAGAGATATGGCTGACCTACTTACGCGTGGATCCACGGCTTGATCCCTTGCGCAACGACCCCAGGTTTATTGAATTGCTTACGCGCGTTGAAGGCGAATAATGAAAGTTTATTCTTGCGCATTGTTGTCGGGTGACGTAAAAAGCTTTCGTGGCCGAATTTTCCCCCGGAGCTACGCTGTCCCGGTATCGTATCGTTAGCAAGATCGGTGCGGGAGGAATGGGCGAAGTATACCGAGCACAGGACACTGAACTCGGTAGAGACGTCGCTCTGAAATTCCTCTCGGGAGAAGTCACGTCTCATCAAAGCCGGCTGAAACGTTTCATGCAAGAAGCGAAAGCCGCCTCCGCACTTAATCATCCAAACATTCTCACCGTTTATGAAATAGGACGTACCGATGATGCCGCCTTTATAGCGACTGAATTCATCGATGGCGTCACCCTGCGACAATACTTGCGGCTGCACCGGCTCAAGTTGGTCGAAGTGTTGGATATCGCGTCACAAGTTGCCTCGGCGCTTGTTGCCGCGCACGCCGCCGGCATCGTTCATCGCGACATTAAACCTGAGAACATCATGGTGCGGGCGGATGGTATTGTGAAGGTATTAGACTTTGGCCTCGCGAAGCTCACTGATAGACAAGATTCATCAGCTGAAGCAACGACGATAGCGCTCGTTAATACCGAGCCTGGTTCAATTCTCGGTACGGTTGCATACATGTCACCGGAACAAGCCGCCGGAAGGGATGTTGATGCACGCGGAGACATCTGGAGCCTCGGCGTCGTTCTGTATGAAATGATTGCGGCTCGAGCTCCATTCGAAGGCGCCTCGAAGAGTCACATCATCGTGGCAATTACCGACAGCGAGCCCGTGCCCGTAAGCAGCTTCGCACCTGAAGTCCCCGAAGCCCTCGAATGGATCATCGGCGAGGCACTAACTAAAGACCCCGACGAGCGCTGTCAGACGGCGAAAGAAATGCTCGGAAAGTTGAGGAGGTTGAAGCGCCGAGTAGAGTCAGGTGTACTGCCAACCTCGCCCTCGGATCTCAGTCGTTCAACTTCATCCCAGTCATCAATTTCACCGACGACAACCTCGAATTTGGTCTCAGTCGCAGCTCCGGAAACGTTCCGGGAAGAATCGGGAAGAGCGACCGCCAGAACTGGAGAAATCGCCGACACGCACGCTCTCTCGAGTGTTGAGTTTGTTGCCGAACAAATCAAGCAACACAAAAGGGTTTCGGTTACAGTTCTCGTGGTCGGACTTCTGATAGTCGGTGTGGTTGGCTTTGGTCTCTACAAACTGTTTTCTCAACCTAAACAGTTCGGTCCGATAAGAATGACCGCACTTACCACCGGTGGAAAAGTCAGTGGTGAGGACATCAATGGTCAAGTTGCGATTTCGCCGGACGGGAAGTATGTAATCTGCGCGGCGAATGACGCGAAACAGCAATCCAGTTTGTGGCTCCGGCAAGTTTCAACGAACGGTCTGGTCCGGATCGTACCGCCGGAAAAAGGTGCCTACCTGGCCACAACCTTCTCTCCTGACGGCGAATTGGTCTACTTCGTCGCCATGTTGGAGAGAAACAAATTCGTTCCCGCTCTTTATCGCATTCCGGTTCTCGGCGGTACGCCAACAAAGGTGCTTGACCAGGTCTTTAGTGCCATTGCGTTTTCTCACAATGGCGACCAATTCGCTTTTGTGCGCAAGGACCAGGACGACATGTCGCTAATGGTTGCAAATACTGATGGCAGTGGCCAGCCGCGGGCCATCGCGGTTCGGAAACAACCAGAAGGCTTTTCCACTTCAGGACCGTCATGGTCTCCCGATGGAAAGCGAATCGCATGTGGTGCATTAAATGGGCCAGGCGGAACATACTCGAGCGTGGTCGAATTCCCAGTCGAAGGTGGAGAAGCGAAACCGATTGGTAACGGAAAATGGGCCCGCGTAGGCCGGCTAGTATGGCTGTCAGATGGCCAGGGATTGATCATGACTGCCCAGCCCGAGTCTTCATCTATCGGTACTCAAATCTGGTTTCTTCCCTACCCGAACGGTCAAGCTCAACGTATAACGAACGACTTGAACGGCTACGGAGAAGTCAGCCTGGGGTTGACCGCCGACTCGGGCACAATCGCTACGATCCAACAGATTAACTCCAGCAGCATTTGGATCACTTCGCCGAATGAGGATGAGCGTGACGCACGACAAATTCTTAGAACGAATCTTCCGGAGAACGTCGCGTGGGCTCCCGATGGAAAACTGGTTTATGCGAGTCGAACTGGAGAGAACTGGGACCTCTCGATAGTTAATCGCGACGGCACTGAGATTAAGCAGCTGACGTCAGACGTATTCATCGACAATCAACCAACGGTGTCTGCTGATGGACGGTATATTGTTTTTCAATCTAATCGCGGTGGCAGTCGAAACCTCTGGCGTATTGACGTCGACGGCAGTAACCCCAAACAACTAACTGAGGGCAATTTTGTTGATGAGTCCCCGGTATGTTCGCCGGATAGTCGTTCGGTGGTTTTCACTTCGACGCGCTCTGGAATTTCGACAATATGGAGAGTGAGCATTGATGGTGGGACTCCGGTGCAATTGACAAACCGTCCGTCTCAACTCCCATTGATTTCGCCTGATGGCAAGCAGATCTCCTACTTCTATATCGACGAACAAGCGAACAACCAGCCTAAGTTGGCGCTAATTGCGGCAGATGGTGGCGAGCCGGTTAAGACAATCGAGCTTCCGCGAACCGTGCAGCCTATTGCCTTTGCATGGATGCCGGATGGAAGGTCGATTGCTTATCTCGATAATGCCTCTTCGATTCTAAACGTCTGGAGTCAACCGGTTGATGGCGGGTCGCCAAAACAATTGACGAACTTCAAGTCGGAATTCGTAAACAGTTTTGCCATCTCACGCGACAATAAGATCGCCGCGTACCGTTTTTCCGCAACCAGGGACATCGTCCTGATCAAAGGTTTTAGATAGAGAATGATTGAAGAGCGCTCAGTCGATGACAAAGCTTAAGGACGGGATTCGCTGTGCATAATTGACGCTTGTTTACGCTCTGCGTCATTCTGCGGTTCTCTTCGTATCTCTGCGATGCTTCTGTTACAACCAAGATGAGTTCGAGCCTGGACTTAAAAAAGACGCGGAGTGACGCAGAGGTCCCGCAGAGTGACGCAAGAGCTTTAGTTGGTTCTCGGGTTGACCCTTGACGATGAGATCAGGTGTAACGGCGAGGTAGAGGAGATAACTATGAGTCAAAAAGAATGGACCATCATGATTTACATGGCGGGTGATAACAACCTCGCTGTCGATATGGCCTATGCGATGGAGCAAATTAAGGGAGTCGCGGATGCCGGCACGGAGAGTCCAAACCTATTCGTGTATTACGACGGCAACTCACCGGCAATTCCCACTCTCTACTGTGATTTCTCCGAACCGCGGAAGCCACGATATGTTCGCTCTTATAAAGTGCCCAACAAACTCTGTTCCGTACCCGCGAAGGAAAACGAGAACGCCGCCGATACTCGATCAATACTTAATTTCGTCGATTGGTGTGTGAACAAGGTCGAAGTCGAAAACGATGACGAGATCACGTACGGTCGTCGAGCCCAAAAGTATGCGCTGATATTTTCCGGCCACTCACTTGGCTTCCAGGATATCGGCTTATTTAAAGATGAGACGTCAGGCAAGTCGATGAAGATGAAGGATTTCTATGGAGTCCTTCAGAGCATGGTGAGCACAAAGAAAGAGTTAGAGAAAGACGCCAGAACACTTCACCTGGAAGGCGAGGACCGAGATATTGAAACAACTGTCTTGCTGGGTCAAAAACTCGATCTCCTGGGTTTCGACAGCTGTGTAATGGGGATGCTTGAAGTCGGATACCAATTCAACTACGTGGCAAAAACGATGATCGCTTCCGAAGGCAGCGTCCCGAGTGCCGGTTGGACCTACGCAAAGATACTCGGGTGTTTGGCTCGAGAGCAAAACCGAAATGTAGACACTCGCAAAGTTGCTGAACTCTTCGTGAAGGAATTTATTCGTAGCCAGGATGCGTACACCGTCGGAGGTGTCTCGGTCGATATGGCAGCCTGGGATCTAAGCCGGTTTGGGCCATTAGCTGATGCATTCGATGGGCTCGCCGAAGTTCTGCTCGCATGTTTTTTGGATCCAAACAGCCGAACCTACAGACAGATGGCTCGAATGATTCTCCAGGTGCATTGGCAGTGTCAGTCGTATATGTACGATCAAAATGTCGATCTTGGCGATTTCTGCGAGCTGCTTGATCAGGAATGTGGCTCAGTTGCAGAAGAGCTTGGCGACAACGACGTGGAATGGTTGAAAGAGGTACAGACGCAATGTCGAAAGGTTCTGAAGGAACTGAAGAAAACCGTGATCCTCAGTGGCTTCAGTGGCGGGGGCTACCAATACTCCAACGGGGTTTCGGTGTTTTTTCCGTGGTCACGCGAGGCCTATGAAGTTTCACGGAAGAACTACGAGAGTCTTTGGTTTGCGAAAGATGCAAAACGAACGCGTCTATCGTGGACCGACTTTTTGAAGATGTATCTATACGACGTGAGTCTCCGCAAATTTGAGCAACCGATGGATGATGCACCGGCGGGAGCGAAATTCCGATATTTTTCGGGCGTGAAATTCGATGAGCGAACGGCTTCAGTGATGGGTGTTGGAAACGGCTCTTCGAAGATCGCGGGCCAAGAAGGTTCAAAGATCGCTGGACAAGAAGGTTCGAAGATTGCGGGTCAAGAAGGTTCGAAGATCGCTGGACAAGAAGGCTCCAAGATTGCAGGTCAAGAAGGTTCTAAGATCGCTGGACAAGAAGGCTCCAAGATTGCAGGTCAAGAAGGTTCGAAGATCGCTGGACAAGAAGGCTCCAAGATTGCGGGTCAAGAAGGTTCGAAGATCGCTGGACAAGAAGGTTCGAAGATTGCGGGTCAAGAAGGTTCAAAGATCGCTGGACAAGAAGGCTCCAAGATTGCGGGTCAAGAAGGTTCAAAGATCGCTGGACAAGAAGGCTCCAAGATTGCGGGTCAAGAAGGTTCAAAGATCGCTGGACAAGAAGGTTCTAAAATAGCAGGCCAAGAAGGTTCTAAGATGGCAGGAGGTGGCGCGAGCGCTTTCTTCAACAGCCTCCGACTCTTCAAAAACATCGAAAGCCGCTGGAACATTTCAGGCTTTACCAAGAAGACCGACGAAACCGACAGCGCGGACTAGCGATCTCAAAACAACTCGGTTTCAGGCCGGAGAGCGTCTACCTGGAGAGGACTTTCACCTCTCTGACTATTGCGCTTTCAGGCGCACACACCACCGGCTTCAGCCGCGTGGTCTCTCAATTTCTACCTAGCCCACGCACTACCCAATACCTCTGACACCACCTGCTTCAGCCGCGTGGTGTCGACGGAACTAATCCTAAAGGGCCAGGTTGAAGTTGAAACTCCACACGCATGAAGCCGGTGGTGTGGTGAAGCTAACTTCAGTTGAACTCTTTAGACATCAAGACGATCAATTCTCCCTAACTCAATCGACCGCTGCGCTTGTTGGCCGCAGGCCTTCACCAACCGATCGAGTGACGCGAAGCGAGGATCTTTCGTCAACTTCTGCTGATACCGAAAGTAGATCTGTTGAACAATTACAGCTATCTTCAAAAGACCATAAGCGTAGTAGAAAACTGGATTGCCTATCTCACGAACACTTCTGCTCACGTAAGTTTCGACAATCTCGCTGCGTGTGAGGTTTCCCGGGAGCTTGGTCATAACAAATCCACTTTCCTGCCATTCGGCTGAATCGTTGGACTCAACCCAGTAGCCCAAACTCGTTCCGAGGTCCATAAGCGGATCCCCTATAGTTGCCATTTCCCAATCAAGCACAGCAATTACCTTTGATAAATCATCCGGCGAGAGGACCAGGTTGTCGTACTTGTAATCGTTGTGTATGAGTGAGCCTGTCGCGGAGTCAGGTGGAAGATTTTCCTGGAGCCACGCCGCCAGATGTTCAACTTCGGCAACGTCATCCGTGCGCGCGTTGTAATATCTCCTGGTCCAACCTTCTACCTGGCGCTTAACGTAACCTTGCGCTACTCCGAGGTCAGACAGACCAGCAGCTTGAATGTCGACATCATGAATCTCGATTAGATTATCAACAAATGCTTCAGAGAGTCGTCGCATCAAGCCGGCGGAGAATTCAAGTCCTTTGGCAGGATGCGCACGCAGGATTACGCCCTTCACTCGCTCCATCACGTAAAACGGTGCGCCGATGATCGATTGATCGTCGCAATAGAGAAGAGGCAGCGGAACTTTTCCGTAAACCGGAGAGAGATGCGAAAGGATTCTATACTCACGGGCCATGTCGTGCGCAGTCTTGATCTTTGCCCCGACTGGCGGCCGGCGAAGAACCAGCTCGCGATCACCCGCGCGCAGTAAGTACGTGAGATTTGAAAAGCCAGAGGGAAATTGTTCTACCTCCAATGGGCCAACAATCTCGGGAAGGTGTTTTAAAAAATATGAGCGAAGTTTTATTTCATCGAGTTCTTCCCCAGCTCGCACGGGACGCGAACGATCGATTGTCAGCTCATTCTGCATGTTGGGCTATAGCTTCATTCCGAACCGGCGTAAAGCTTCCCTGGCAACAACAGTCTTATGTACTTCGTCCGGCCCATCGTATATGCGAGCGCCTCGTTCGTGACGATACCAGTAAGACAACACGGTGGCGTCGGTGAGACCTAAAGCGCCATGTACCTGAATCGCGCGATCAAGCACTCTCTGAAGAATGCCTGCCACCCAAAATTTGATGAGTGAGATGCGCTCGCGAGTAGCTCTCGATCCATGTTGATCGATTTGTGCCGCCGTATCCAGAACAAGCAGACGGGCCGAGTCGATTTCAGCGCGACTCTCTGCGATCCACTCCTGGATATTCTGTTTGCTACCCAGTAACACGCCCGGTGCAAGCTGCCGGTGTGCTGCGTAGTCACACATAAGATCAAATGCTCGCTCGCAGATGCCAATCCAGCGCATGCAATGGTGAATACGGCCAGGGCCTAATCTCTCCTGCGCAATCGCGAATCCAGCGCCCTCGGTACCAAGGAGATTCTTTTTGGGTACGCGACAATTCGTATACCTGACTTCGGCATGACTCGCATAATCGCTCCCCTCATCGCCCATGACATTGATATTGCGGATGATCGCAAATCCTTCAGTCGGAATTGGAACAATTATTTGACTTGCCTTTTTGTACGGGCTGTCTGACTCCGGATTGGTCACGGCCATGACAATCGCAAAGCTCGCGCCTTCGGCTGACGACGTAAACCACTTGTGTCCGTTGATGACGTAGTCGTCTCCATCTGAAACCGCTGTCGTGCTCATCCACGTTGGATTAGAGCCTGGATGTTCAGGCTCAGTCATTGAAAAACAACTGCGAACTTCACCGCGAATTAGCGGCGTTAGATATTGCTCCTTCTGTTCGTCCGTAGCGTGAGATATGAGAATCTCCGTGTTACCGATATCAGGCGCTTGACAGTTGAAAAGGTAATGGCCGAGCGGGGTACGACCGAGTTCTTCACTAACGCGGGCAAACTCAATGAGTGTTAGATCGAGCCCGCCATACTGTTTGGGAAGATGGGGGACCCACATTCCGGCAGCTTTAATTTCTTTGCGCTTTGCCTGAAGTGAGGGCAACAGCTCTTTGAACGGCCTGTGGAGGAATTCTTTTTCAAGAGGGTAGACTTCTTCTTGAAGAAAAGCGCGGATCTTTGGAAGTAACTGTTCAATCTGGGTGTTCATAAAAGGTTGTCGCGCAGTGAATCATAGTGCCACCGGACTGCGCAATAGCTAGCTCAAATGTCTTACAGTACCGCGAGCGCAGCGACCGGATGCCACATTCAACAAAGCGATCGTAAGAATCACATTGAAGTTGAGCGTGACATCCGGTCGCTGCGCTCCTGCTGAGGCGACGTTTGCTCTGGAATCGAGGTTAGCTCGATGGCTTTTTCTTTCCAGGGCTTTACACAAAGTCGATCTCGCCGAGCCGCTGTCTAGCAGTACAGTACCGCGAGCGTAAGCGGCCGATGCCACATTCAACAAAGCGAATCATAAGAATCACATTGAAGTTGAGCGTGACATCCGGTCGCTGCGCTCGCGGTACTGTACTGCTGAGGCGACGTTTGCCCCCAACTTAAGGCTGATCTGGAATCGAGGTAGCTCGATGGCTTTTCTTTCCAGGGCTTTACACAAAATCGATCTCGCCGAGCCGCTGTCTAGCAGTACAGTACA